>JAESFM010000035.1_pt1 | contig 94856 bp, 78 predicted proteins | sample 9266171 | NCBI WGS metagenome assembly JAESFM01 (sample SAMN14505069, study PRJNA617099) | algae metagenome | isolation source: Hassallia sp. WJT32-NPBG1 and co-occurring heterotrophs from well developed... | place: USA: Mojave Desert, Joshua Tree National Park, California | collected 2006-06-22 | reverse complement strand
CTGGTATTGATGCTTATGAGCAACAGTATCGTGACCGAATACTGAAAAACCTTCAGAAAAAGGCTCAAGCTTTTGGTTTAGAACTCATCCCTATTTCCAATGCTACGGAATGTGTTTCTTAGGAGTTCAACGATAATTTATGCCGTGCTGTAGTAGTAATTTCTAATATGATTTACTAGGGACAGGGAAATTGTTAATTAAATATTGGCGATTGACGAACTAGATGGAAAATAATTTTCCCTATTCCCCAGTCACCAGTATCTTGGTTTATTCATGGCAGAAACTTTATTTCATGCGTATACACCCCTGGTTTTATGGATAAGTTTGGGGTTGTTAATTTTTAGGTTTTTACCTCAGTGGTTTCCCAGACTTTTAGGTCGTGGTCTTTACTGGGTGGGAATACCTTTGGAATTGTTGGCGCTGGCGCGAAAAGGTCATCAAGGTGAGTTGACGGGGGTAAACATACCTCCATTAGCAGTAATAATTACTGTGGGGACGGTGTTGCTGGGTTTGCTGGTGGCGTTAGTTGTTTTATGGGGTTGTCAGCAGTTTTTATACGTCAAATCAAAGCCAGATTTAGACGAATCCCTGAAGCGCGATCGCCTTGGCTCCCCGAGTCAAGGCAGTTTTTTGATTGCTGCTGCGTTGGGTAATACAGGTTTTGTCGGGTTGGCGATCGCACCTTTTTTAATCGACTCTGATGCTCTCAACTGGGCTGTAATTTTTAGTATCACCCACAATGTCATTGGTCCCTTTGGCTTAGGAGTTTTAGTTGCCAGCTACTACAGTCATTCAACACAGCAAAATCGTTCGTGGATGCAATTGCGTGATGTCTTGACTGTTCCTCCTCTATGGGCTTTTATTATTGGCACCCTAACTCAAAAAGTGCAACTGCCAGAACTAATTGAATCAGGATTGCAAGCGTCTATTAATATCGTTATTGCTAGCGCTTTTCTGCTAATTGGTATCCGCTTGGCTCAATTGCAAAAATGGGATAGTTTTCGACTTGCACTCATACCTGCTGTTGTGCGAGTTGTCGTCATACCCTTACTCGTCGGGGGACTAACAACTTTGTTACTCGGATTATCAGGCGATCGCCGTTTGGCAATGGTCTTGATGTCGGGAATGCCCTCGGCTTTTTGTGGTCTGATTTTAGCAGAAGAATACAACCTTGATCGCGATTTAATTGCCACCAGTATCATGGTATCCACAGTGTTATTACTTCTTGTGCTTCCCGTGTGGATTGTCATCTTTGACTAATTTGATTTTGAACCGCAAATAAACGCGGATAAAGAGATTCATCGAAGCAATTATCCATAAATCGTTATATGCAGATGTAACTTTATAACTCGATTTAGGCTTAATGTCAGAAACTCATGACATTAGCTTTTGATTTATGGTTAAAAGAATAAGCATTATTACCCTAATGTCATGAAAAGATGACTTAGCGATCCCCAAATGGCTGATAAATTCGTGAAAACGACAAAAACAGGTCTTGAGACCCCTTGATCCCTGTGCGGGTTTGTTAGTTAATATTCATTAACAAAGGGACTTTTCCGATCCCAAATAAATGCTGATGGTATTTATAGGGAATTTCTAGGAAGTAGACCTTAATTTAAAAACCGACTAAAAAAACCTTAAAACTGGGCAAAAACCAGGAGTCAGGAATAAGAAGTTCATCTGGATTGGATGGCATTTATTACACCACTCTTTAGCCAGGGGAAATCATTTACCTTTTAAACTACTGGAGGCCAAAATCATGGCAAAAGAACGCCCACCGCTAGAAGAGATGACACTAAGGCAACTACGTAGAGTTGCTAGCGAATATAGTATCTCTCGCTATAGCCGGATGCGTAAATCGCAATTGTTGGCAGCGATTCAAGAAGTTCAGCGTAGTAAAGTTTCGCTCACCCCATCTCGTTCACCGGAGGCACAGGAAACCGTGGAAGCAGCAAAGTTTGAATTAGGTCAAATAGATCGTAATGGTGGCTCTTTGGCAGATGTTGATGAAGGACTTGCCGATTTGCCAGCTGGTTACGGTGAAAGCCGGATTGTGCTGATGCCGCGAGATCCTCAGTGGGCTTACACTTACTGGGATGTTTCCAACGAACACAAACAAGAACTGCGTCGCCAAGGTGGACAACAGCTAGCACTGCGGATTTATGATGTTACCGACATCAACATTGAATACCAAAGCCCCCACAGCATTCAGGAATATCCTTCTGATGAATTGGCGCGGGAATGGTATTTACCGGTGCCAGTGAGCGATCGCGATTATGTACTTGATATCGGTTATCGTTGTGCTGATGGTCGCTGGTTGATCCTAGCGCGATCGGCACGAGTACACATTCCTCCTGTCTATCCTTCTGACTGGATTGAAGACGTTTTCATCACAGTCAACTTTGAAGAAGATTTGGCTGGAAAGACTCAATACGAACTGGTTCCCCCAGCCAAGAAAGTTGCCGAAACAACCGCATACGCTAACGCTAACGGTAACGTTAACGGTAGCAATCCCATCTATGACCAAATCTTTGGCATGGCTGAGTCTACCGAAGCAATGCGCGTTGCTGGTTCTATATTTGGCTCGATGCATCAAGTTTCTAGTTCCGTACACGAACAAACCATCAGTTCCTACGTATTCCCGTCTGGAGTAGGTATGTGGGCAGTTCCTACCGCATCTGGTTTAACCATGTCTGGTGTGGGAATGTCTGGTGTTGGCTTCTCTGGAGATGTACCAGTTCGTCCGCGTCAGTTCTGGTTAATTGCTGATGCTGAGTTGATTGTTTACGGTGCAACCGAACCTGATGCTACCGTAACGATTGGCGGTCGTCCAATCAAGCTGAATCCAGATGGTACATTCCGCTTCCAGATGTCCTTCCAGGATGGTTTAATTGACTATCCGATTAAGGCTGTTGCTGTTGATGGTGAGCAAACACGGTCGATTCAAATGAAGTTTAATCGTGAGACACCATCTCGCAATACCAACACCAAAGAAGAAGCTGTTGTCGAGTGGTTCTCTTAATTTCGGATGCCTGGATTTTGGATTAACCAAAATCGACCGACATATAAGCTTTTCCCCCGCTATAGTAATGCTTTAGCGGGGGTTTTTATATTATGTCCTTTAATCACACATATTGTAGAGACGTTCCGTCGGAATGTCTCTACGACGGTTGCAGTGTTTTTATTAGTATTAATGAGCGCGGACATGATATTGGCATTTTAATTTTTTTTTGGCTTTTATTGCCGCTCATTGCCATCCGGAAATCAGCAAAACCGCGGTGTATTATTTCCTGCTTGTTAATATTCGTGAGGAGAAAAAATGCTGCTTCGTCTGAAGGTATCGCGCTTTATTATCTTTACAGTTGTTGGATGTATCACCTTGTTAATTGCGGTAAGTTTCGGGGTGGATGTTCTGGCTAAAAATAATTCCACCATTGCTCAACATCGAGTAATTGCAGAAGCACCAGATTTGGGACGACACTTCAGAGAATTTCAACTCTCAGGATCGCTCTTAATTTACGACTTGAACAACAACCGCACCTATGAACACAATCCTCAACGTAACGCGACTGCAATGATTCCCGGTTCAACGTTCAAAATTTTTAATGCAATGGTCGCATTAGAAACTGGTATTATGCCGAATGATGTCGCTGTCCTCACCTGGGATGGAATTCAGCGAGATCCCGATGTTTGGAATCACGATACGAATTTGCGTCAAGCTTTTAAAGATTCAACTGTCTGGTTTTATCAAGTTCTCGCACGTCGAGCGGGACATGAGCGGATGCAGCAATTTATCGATAAAGTAGGTTATGGCAACCGTCAAATTGGCACCGCAGAAGATATTGATCGCTTTTGGTTGCAGGGACCATTGAAAATTACCCCGACATCACAGATTGAGTTCTTGCAAAGGTTATATCGAAACAAGCTGCCCTTCTCGCAACGGACAATGGATTTGGTTAAAGATATTATGGTGCGAGAACAAACTCCAGATTATACACTGCGAGGAAAAACTGGATGGTTAAACAGTACTAAACCAGAATTGGGTTGGTTTGTCGGCTATTTAGAGCAGAAGAAAAATGTCTATTTCTTCGCAACTACGATTGACATGAATAAACCAACAGACGCACCTGCTCGAATTGAAATTACACGACGTAGCCTGAAAGATTTGGGCTTACTGTAGAACGAAAGTTCAGATTTATCGAATGCGATAAATCTGAATACCATTACATCGCTAATGAAAAATAAAAATTACTCTTTTTATTTCACCAATTTGTGATAATTTTGGGCGTTATGGAAAAATTTGCTTTCTTAATTGATATATCGATGAAAAGAAAAATTTTATTATCTATTTTTGTAGTAGGGATCGCCTTATTATCTAGCTGTAAAAATTTGCAACGCAATTCAGCAGTTGAAGCTGAAAAAACTTGCCTTGGTGACGATCCAAAATTCAGTCTTGAGTTCTCCAAAACTAATAATCAAGGTGATAAAGACTCAAGAGGTATCAATCATGTAATTATTTTTAATCCCAAATCTGAAGAATTAGATTTTAAAGTTAATGTCGGTTTAGCTCATAATCTTTACGCCAAAGATGATAAAGGTAAATTGCTTAAAGAATATATCCCTACACAGTTTCATGAAATAATCGCTAACGAGAATGCTAAATTAAACGGAAAAACACCCATCGCTGCAATTAATGCTGACTATATAGAAACGGATAATAAACCACAAGGTTTGAATATTTCTCGCGGGATAGAGTATTCAGGAATCTTTAAAAATAAGCGGTCTTCTTTTGGTATATCAGGAGGTGAACCGAAAAACAGAACGGCTACAATCCAAGCGGGAAGAAGAAAAAATGATATTCTTAATTATAATTTAGTCGGTGGTAATGGCAGATTTTATCGTCAAGGGCAATTTAAAGATATTTGCCAAGATTTAGGAGAATTTGCTTGTAAAGAAGCTACTAATCGTTCTTTAGTTGCTACAACTAATAAAGGTTATGTAATTCTACTAGTTAATGATTCAAAAGCTAATTCAGATATTAGTTTATCTGAAGTTAATCAAGAATTGGTTCCAGAGAAATTTGATGATGTTTTGGAAGGAATTGCGAAAAATAATTGTTTAGGTAAAATTCAAGAAGGAATGTTATTCGATGGGGGGATGTCTCCAGGTTTGTATTACAATAACAAAATATATGTAGAAAACCTCGGAACTATTGGTTCAGTATTTTTAATTTATAAAAAATAAAGCGATCGCCTAGCTTATCTCCATGACTGTAGCCTTCTATATCATCAACCCGGTAACTAAAATCAGCAGCTTTCAGTAGGCTCAATAACAGTAAAAATAGACAGCATCTTCTGTAATTGATAAGGATAGAGAAGAAGGTGAGTGCTGAGGTTAATTTAATAATGAATAATTATAAACAAAAAAATTCTGCTAAATCCAAATAATTTTTAATTAAAAATTCCTCTTGTTCTTTGCCGAAAGATAAAAATAAAAAATTTGAGCAATTGGCATTGCAAGATATACAATGATATGCATCCAATAACACATGACTTCCTCAATACAATAAAAGAGCAGAATATTAGTATTCAGGATTTTTCATGCTAAAAGTCTTTGTTTACGGCACGCTTAAACCAGGTGAAGTCAATTATCAAAGATACTGTGCGCTTCAGGTGGTAGATGCCAAGAAAGCCTATACTTTTGGTAAATTATTTGCTTTGCCGATGGGCTACCCAGCAATGACGCTAGGAGATAGCCTCGTATACGGATATTTACTGACATTCGCTGATGCAAAGGTTTTAAATAACCTAGACATACTAGAAGATTACCAGCCCTCAAGACAAATGTCAGAAAACCTTTACAATCGACAAGAAACTGAAATATACGATCTACAAGGGCGATCGCTTGGTATGGCTTGGGTGTATTTAATGACCCAAAACCAAGTTTGTCAACTAAATGGCATCCAACTACACCCTGATGGCTGGTGGAGTGGCTGCGGCTTAACAGTTGAGCATTCGTTGTGAATTATAAAGAGCGGAATTAACAGTTAACCCCTTAACTCCTGAATTAATTTAGTTCCTGTTCAGTTTTTTCTGGTTGAGGTGCAACCCGATCAACTGAATTTTTAGGAGAGGATTCTGCTGTTTTGGGAATGGGGAAGACAGGAGTATTGATGGCAACCATGAGTGGCGAGCCTGCAACAGGCGAAGGCGTCTGTTGTGTCGGTTCGATTGAAGGTTTTAGAGCCATTTGAGTTATGCTGGAATCTGTACCTAGCCAGCCAGAAAGCGCACTAATGACGCAAGCGGCGACGGCAGTACCTCCACATACCCATGCTAACCGGGAACGGCGAGCTAAAGAAGCCATTACTTGCTGGACTGTTTCTTCTATTGGCTGCATTGGCTGTGGTACGGAAAGATTCCGCACGCCTTGCCGTAGGTTTAACAGTCGAGCATACAATAATTTGACTGAGGCATCGTTTGCCAGCCATTCTTCAACTTGCTTGCGTTCGGCAGCTGTCACCTCACCATCGAGGTAAGCACTTAATAACTCGAAGCGATCGCGCTTCACCATATCCATAGCACCCGTAGATTCATTGGTTTGTTTAACTCCATCTTGCAAATTTTCCTCTTCTTGCAAATCAGAGCGATCGGAAAACTGAGAATCAGTAGTCATCTTAACATTATTACCAATTCCAACACGGGTTAAACGAGCGGACAGGGATGAGAAATTAATCAATTTTTCTCCTGGCGGCAGAAGTACTCTACAATTACCTTAAATTTTCACAGAAATTATATAAACGCTGCTATTGTAGCAGAACAAAAACAGATACTGTTATTTACGAATCTAAATAATTCTGCAACTGAGTTTGTAATCGGGATCTAGCTCTGGCTATTCTCGACTTAACGGTTCCCAATGAAACACCGGTGATTTCGGCAATTTCTTCGTATGCCATTCCTTCGATTTCTCTCAGAACAATTGTAGTGCGGAATACCTCTGGTAAATCGGCGATCGCGGAGCGCAGTTGCTCGTAAAATTCTCTAGTTGTCAGCTCTTCTTCAGGTCCTGGGGTATCTCCAGCTATTTCCCAATCCATCTCGCCGTCCTCTACCGTACGGGGAGCATCGAGCGACAAGGGACTAACAACACGCTTACGTTTGCGTAACTCATCGTAAAACAAGTTTGTGGCAATACGGCTTAACCAGCCCCGGAACTTAGCTGGCTCTTGTAATCGGTTAACATTCCGATATACCCGAATCCAAACTTCCTGAGCCAAATCCGCTCTGTCAGCCCAATCAGGAGCGAGGTGGTATAAAACTCTATCAACTTGAGTCTGAAAGCGGCGCATAAGTTCCGCAAACGCAACACGATCTGGGCGCAGTCCAGTTTGACAGCGTAAAATTAAATCGTGATTAGAGAGTTTGTCAACTTGCACCGACGCTTCTGGAAGCCTCGCATCAACCGTTGACCAGGATACAGGAATCGATTGACTCATAGAACGCACTGACTTTAGAACATCCCTATCTATTAGACCTGCTAATCAGTAAGAAGTTCCTCTGGTGAGTGACGGATTTCTGACTGGAACAATAGTAAACTATTATGAATATGCAATGCTAATCAGAGCATTTTTTTGTCACTTTTAATCAAAAATGCTGCTGAATATTTATTTGGTTGTATACGCTCCGGCACTTCTTTTGTGAATAACTAGTTTTGGGCAACAAGCTGTAAGATAATCAAGGAAGTTATCTCAAGTCACAAAAGTAGTGATAAATTCGATAATCTCTTATATAGCAAAGGTTGTGAGTCTTTCAATTATTAAGATATTATCTTTTTTTAGACAGTGATAACAACATTTATCTATGTTGTTTTGCTGTCTATCAAGTATGGCTATACTTATGGGAAAATAAAATGAAAATTATTGTTTTCATCACCGGAATAGCCGCTTCTTTATCTGTTCTCTTTCACTGGCAATTTGCACAGCAATATTACTGAGTCGTGTGCAATATTAAAAACTGACCATCTACGGTTGACAAGTTAGTGGAAAAGTTTCAATAAAGATAGGGCAGATTGCCCTCAGGCATGAGAACTTTGCTTATTTTTCGCTCTTGTCGCAAAGTGCCGTAGAGAAGAATGGATTTTCTATTTTCTCACATTTGTATGCTTATTCTTTATTTATCTTGCCATTTTCAGCGGCTGTAGCTACCATGACTGTTATTTTTTCCGCATCATTGCCAAAATCGTTAGTGGAGTTTGTGTATGTAGCTCATAACTAGTATCAGCACTACTTTGCTCGGGTACGCGAACTTGCAAAAAGAAATTAAGGGAAAATGTAATTGTGACCGCTAGCAATAATTTTTCAAACATGACTTTTCTCTCACCCACACCATTAATGATTGATTGCTATAGTTCCAGAGTTCCTGAAAACGAGGTTTTTCAACAAAGTTTTTCAGATGGAATAGCCTACATAGCCCTAGTTTGCCCACTGGTATTGGGATATTCATAAGGAAACGGATAATTATTTGTGAATTTTTCATAACTGTTCATAAAGCAGAAAGAATAAATGCGATGACGATGGGAAGAAATGAATCTGTAGCTCGTATGGTGATGTTGCTCTGTTTTGGCACAGCAATCTTATCTCTAGCTGTGCATTGGCGCATGATTGCAGCACAACGGCAATTTGAGGAGTCAGCCTCTACTAGGTTGCAGCGAGATCCGACAATGGCTTCATCCGCAGCAAGTGCATCTACGTTGTCTTCAATGGCTGCTGCTAAGTCGGCAAAAGAGGGAAAAAATGCAACAAGAAAAGCACAGTTAGCAAACAATAGTCGGCTGGTGGTAGACCAAGCAAGACAGAATCCAACTTCTGCAAAGCCGAAGTTTTTCTTAGCGCAGAATTTCGCTAAACCAAAATCATCCAATAGCGTGGCTGGCAGATCGCAAGTGGTGGTAGATTTAAGCGATCGCCGCGCCTATGTTTATGCTAAAGATGAAGTGATAGCCAGCTACCCAATTGCTATTGGTAAAAAGGGTTGGGAAACACCCACAGGTTCTTTTCAAGTGATGCATATGCAACACTATCCTGCGTGGCGTCACCCGATTACAGGTCAAGTCTTTGCAGCGGGTACTGATAGTCCTTTGGGAGACCGATGGATTGGTTTTTGGTCAGATGGACGCAATCAAATTGGTTTTCACGGCACACCAGATGTTGAGGTGATAGGAACTGCTATATCTCATGGCTGCTTAAGAATGCGTAATCCTGATGTGCGAATGCTATACAAGCAGGTGGGTTTGGGGACAACCGTGATAGTACGGGAATAATGAGTTAAGAGTCAAGAGTCAAAAGTCAAGAGTTAATGGACTGTTGACTTTGCACTATTGACTTTGGACTATTGAATATTATTTTTGTTCAAAGTTAGGGGCACATGCTTGGAGTAAAGTACTGACTTGTTGCAGAATGTCATTACCACTATTTTTGTTTATGGCTTGCCGTTCTGGGAAGAAATTTGGTCGATCCAAATAACGGGAAATCGCCTCGCCTATTTGCTGGGCGATTAATTGCTGAAGTTCTGCTTGAGCACGTTGGCGTTGATAGTTAGCACCTTCTTCTGTAGTTGCATACAGGGGGGGAAGACGGTTGAGGGCATAAGCGGCAATATCTCCGACATCAAGAGAAGTTTCGCTAGTAGCTTCAATTTCTGCTATTCTGGCGATCGCCTCGGTCAGTACCAATTCTTCCATAACATTAATGAATTCTTTGCGAGGTACCGCCACTACCTCACCTGTCAATAGCGCTCCCATAAGCCGATCTAATGCCATGTACTCTTCAATTGAAAGTTCGCTGGCGTTATCACAGATTCGCCCGACTTCTGCTTCCATTGCTGGTGTAAGATAACCATCCTGGAGAGACTGTTCCACAATTTTTTCGATAGTACTCATAAGGCTCATGTTTTTACGCCACCAAGCAAGGTAAAGACGGTAGCAAATCAATCCATTTCATTTTGCCTAATTGTTGGCAAAATGCAAAGAAATTAGATAAATATATTAATTACCTAAAGACATGGGCGATCGCTCCTGCTACGTCCTACCGCCAAGGAGCAGTAAAACGGGCGATCGCATCGCATTTGGGCTATTGAACTCCAGAAGTTCGCCAGGGTGTTGGGTCAACAGACTGCCCGTTGACATATAGTCCCCAGTGTAAATGTGGACCTGTGGAAGCGCCTGTTGCTCCCACTGCGCCAATTAATTGACCAGGTTGCACCATATCGCCTTCTTTAACATTGATTCGACTCAAGTGCATAAAAATGCTGGTAACTCCTTGACCGTGGTCAATCCCCACTACGTTACCGTGAACCCGGAAACCTTGCGATACTGTACCTACCAAAGCGACTCGTCCAGCGGCTGGGGCAACTACGGGCGAACCGGCTGCACCAGCGTAGTCAACGCCACGATGGTAATAGTCTTTTGCAAATTTACCATTATAGTAGCGACGTACACCATAAATTGTGGAAATTCTTCCGCCGTTTGGTTTAATAAAAGCACCATTCCAATATTTTTCTGGTGTCATTAATGCTTTAAAAGCTGCTACACGCTTGAGTTCAAGCTCTGTGGCGCCTATTCCGGCTTTTCCGGGTGGTAGATTAATCCGTTGTACGGGAAATTTGCGATCGCCCACTGCCACAGACAAGTTTTGCACGCTTCCATCCCCGGAAACCCGAAAGGTTCTAGTTCCTGCGCTTTCTAATGGTGTTGTCGGGACAAAAGCGCGATATTGATTGGGGGCAATTTCAAATACTGGGTAAGTTTTTTCTCCACTAATTACCGTGGGATTACTACCATTAGCCGGATTATCTAAATTAATTATTACCGATAAGGTATCGCCTAAATCAGGTTTACTCGGTGTAACTTTTACTTGCAAGGCATCTACAGGCAATGCTAAAGCGACGGGGAAAGCAGCAAACATCCCCATGAATAAACCGACTGCACGGTGATAGGGTTTTAAGCCTTTGAGGACAGAACAGAGCAACTTATTTTGAGAATTACTGGGGCGATCGTCGATAGTCATATTACACAAAAAATCTTAAGCTTTCTGTTGAACAAGAGACTAGCCTATTGTCAGTTGTGTTTCCTAACTCAACCAGATATTTTTGCATAAGTAGGTCGAAAAAATTAAATATGAAGGACGGATGAGTTGGGCAATGCGAAAAAGCCCTCACTAAGCGAAGGGTGGGGCTATACTAACAAAGCCCACGCAGGTGGGCTAATTTGGCTTATTTTTATGGAAAAGTGGTATTACATGTAGTGCGATCGCCAATATACTAACTTTCTTCGCCATGAATCATGAATAAACTTCTCAGGGGTGGGAATTTCTTGCCCAAAAGTAGAAAGTTCCTGTCTTTAAGCTTGGCAACTACTTTGATTGTAATCACATTACAAATTTATACAGCGCAGGCTTTACCAATTCCCAAAGGCTTCAAGCTTATGCTTTCGGAAACTGGCGTGCAAGTATATAAAAAAGACTACGCAAATGGAAATTCAGATTATGTTACCGTTGTTAATTTAGAAAAGGGGACTATACGCAGCTTGACAGGTACAGTCGAGGGTACATCTGAGGGGATAGTAAAGAGAAAATTGCCCTCGGAATTTTGGCAAGATGCTGTTAAACAAAATACATCAACGCAAAAGGCAAAGGTTGTTGTTAATGCTTCCTTCTTTTCCACGAATGATGATCCAGCGGGTATTGCGTTCGGTTTTAAGCTTGGTGGTAGTACGATTAGTTTCGGCTATGCGATCGCTAAAGAATACCCCGGACAGATCCGCACATTCTCTTTCAACCCCGACCAAGGAATTGCTAATATTCAAAGTTATGCGAAAGAGACTTTCGATTCAACCCCGGAGGTAATAGGGGCACTTGACGCGGTTGCAAATAAGTCTGCTTTTAGTTATTTACCGAGAACGTTTGTTGGGGTGCGGGATGATGACGGCAATGGTACAAAAGAAACTGTAATTTTTTATTCGAGTAGTTATGTGCGTCAAATTGATGCATCCAATGTTCTTACGGGGTTTGGTGCAAGTGCAATAGCGATGCTTGACGGTGGGGGAAGCACATTTTTGATAATAAATGGAAATTCTTTGATTTCAACAAAGCGTAAAGTACCGCACGCGATCGCTGTTTATGCTGGGGACTAGGGACTAGGGATTAGGGATTAGGGATTAGGGACTAGGGACTAGGGAAGATTCATTTTTCCATTAACCTGCGGGGACAGCAACAGGAGCATCGGCTAGCTTTCCATCTTCCATGTAAACTATGTGGTCGGCAATATCTAAAATGCGGTTGTCATGAGTCACCAAGAGAATGGTACAGCCTTGTTCTTTGGCTAATGTTTGCATCAAGTTGACTACATCTCGACCGGATTTGCTATCAAGGGCAGCTGTGGGTTCGTCTGCTAAGACAATTTTCGGATGATTGACTAAAGCGCGAGCGATCGCTACTCTTTGTTTTTGTCCACCTGACAAATCATCGGGATAGTAATTGAGGCGATTTCCTAATCCTACCAGTTCCAACATCTCCGCTGACCGGGTTTTCATCTCTTGCGGCGAAATATTTGGTTGCAGTTCCAAAGCCATTCTGACGTTCTGGAGTGCTGTTAAGCTACCGTGTAAGTTGTGTGCTTGGAAAATATAACCATTACTGCGTCGCGCTAAGGTAAGTTGTTTTGCACTAGCTTTGCAAAGTTCCCGTCCTAATACCTGCAAACTACCAAATTGAGCAGAACGTAAACCTCCTGCCAAAGTCAGAAGCGTAGTTTTACCAGAACCAGAGGGACCAGTCATGATGATGATTTCACCAGCATTAATATCTAAGTTGATATCAAAAAGAACTTGCTTGCGAAGTTGACCGTGACCGAAGTAGTGGTCGAGATTTTTAATAGAAATGACAGGTTCCATGTTGATTGTAATATTGTTGGGCATTGGGCATTGGGCAATGGGCAATGGGCAATGGGTAAAAGGTTATTAAAGACGCTCTATGAGTGCAGGTTTATATGAGAAATTATTTTTATGCCCAATGCCCCGTTAAAACATGTCAGCGGGGTCAGCAGATTGAACTTTGCGGGTGGCGATCGCACCGGAAATGATACACATGGTAATAGTTAGCAATAAGACCATAAAGGCTCTTGCTAAAGTCATGTAAATCGGCAAATTTGTGGCATTTCGAGTCAGATGGTAAAGCCCCAAGGGTACGATTGCTCCGGGGATAAAGCCTAAAAATGCCAGGATGATCGCTTCTTCAAAGACGACACCTAATAAATATAAATTGTTATAACCCATTGCTTTAAAAGTGGCGTATTCTTTCATGTGAGCATTGACATCGGTGGAGAGTACTTGATAAACGATAATCACGCCAACTATAAAGCCCATTGACACACCTAGACCGAAGATAAAGCCGATGGGACTTTCTCTTTTCCAGTAGTCTTCTTCAAATTTGATAAATTCCTCGCGAGTCAGGACTTTGACATCATTTGTTAAATAGGATTGCAATGCTGTTGCTACTTGCTTTGAGTCATAGCCTGGTTCTAAATAAATTAACCCAAGACTAATACTACCTGCTTGTCGCCGAGGAAATAGCCGCAAAAAGTTTTGACCGCTGGAAATTAAAGTACCATCAGCGCCAAAGGAAGAACCTAATTCAAACAAGCCATTAATAGAAATGGTGTGGTTTTCTATTTCGGTAGTAACAGTTTTTTCTTGTTCGATTTGGGCAAGAACTTCTTTATAATCTCCTTTGGAACTACGGTCAAATAAAAAACTATCTGGTAGTTTAGTTGTTTGTAATTGCTGGTTAACTTCTGGTAAGTTTAACGCTGGTTGGTCAGGATTAACACCCATGACTTGTATCGTTGTCTTGCGGCGGGTTTGGGGATTTTTCCACGTTACTGTGCTGATATATAAAGGTTCAGCAGACTTCACTCCTTGAATGTCCGCAGCTTGGTACAATCGCCGCCGAGAAAATGTAGATAAACTTTGGATGTTACGGGCTTGAGGACTAAGTAAAACTATATCAGTTTGTAAAACGCGATTTAGACGGGTGTTACTGTCATAAAGTGCATTTTGAAACCCAAGCTGCATAAACATGAGAACATCAGCAAAGGCAATTCCTGATAATGCTACTAAAAGACGACTTTTTTCATGATTTAATTGCAGCCATCCTAGAGGTGTTCGCCGCTGTAATTGCTGTAGAAATCCAATCATAATTCAATTACCACCTTGACTTGTAAATTAGTTAAGTTGGCAGCTTTTTGGCTAGAAGCTTCATTTAGTTGCACATGAACTTCAACGACTTTGGCATCTATATTTTCACTGGGATCGGTGTTGATAACGTTCTGTCGCTGTACCTGCATTCCAACCCAATCTACTGTTCCCTGCAATTCACCAGAAAGAGAATCGCCAGTTACTCGCACTCGTTGCCCCGATCGCACTTTGTTAATATCACTTTGGTAGACTTCTGCAACTGCATACATCTGGTCGGTTTGACCTAAATCGACAATTCCCTCATTACCAACGGTTTCACCGACGCGTGTATTAATCTTCAAAATTTGCCCTGCTTTGGGTGCGCGGATGTATGCTTGTTCGAGTTGTGCTTTAATTTTCTCAACGGTGGCTTGAGCGCTTTCTATCTCTGCTTGGGAATTTGCTACATCTGTCGGACGCACTTCTGCTGTTTGGTTTAAGGTGGCTTTTGCTTCGACAAGCTGCTGTTGCAATGTGGCGATGGTTTTGTCTCGGTTGGCTTTGGCTTCGACAAGCTGCTGTTGTATAGTGGCGATGGTTCTTGTCTGGGTGGCTTGGCTTTCGATTAGCTGCTGATTTGCAGTTTCTGCACTGAGGCGTCTTTTATCAACTTCTTGACTGGAAATCGCTCCTTGTTTGTATAAAGTTTCGTAGCGTTGAACGTCTGCTTGAGCGTTACGCTTTTCGGCTGCTACACGCGCAACTGTTGCTTGTAAGCTTTGTTGTTGACCTTGCAGTTCAGCTTGTAGACGATTAATTGTCGCTTGCAGAGTTTTTGTATTTCCTTCTATTTCCGCTTGCAAACGGCTGACTGTAGCTTGACGCGCTTTAATTTCTCCCTGTTTGGCTCCTGCTTTTACTTGGGCTAAACGTGATGAAGCAACTTGAACTTGTTTTTGTGCTTCAACCAAACTGGCTTGTAGGCGCGAGCGACTGTCCATAATGGCAATTATCTGCCCAGCTTTGACGCGATCGCCTTCTTTTACCAACAGTTTGTCTACTCGATTTCCTTCATTCGCGGTAGCTGCTGAAAGTTTGGCTACCTCTCCTTTTGGCTCTAGTCGTCCCATTGCTGTGACTGTTTTTACTACTGGCTGAATTGAGGCAGGAATCTCTTGCTTTTGAGTAAGTTGGTTCTGAAACCGCGTTACCGTATAAACACTGATTCCAGCCCCTACTAAAGATGCTGCAATCGCTAACATCACAGGCGATCGCCAAATAGTCTGAGAATCCAAGCCATCTATTTTCAAGTTGTGCGCCATAGCATTGCCTTCTTACTAACGGTATTTAAAACTAAACGGTTTAGTTTTAAATACTAAACTAAACGGAGTAGTTTCGTCAAGTCAGCGAATCCAACTCACCCTGACGATAAAATTGTTTACAGACAAGCTCTGACGCGATATCATCGCCCAAAAAATTAGATTTTAGGCGTTATTGTTTACTTTTACTTATCAAGTTAATAAAAAATGGCACGTATAAAAATTAATGAAGTTGAGCGGGAGAATTCCAGCGATAAAGTCGAAAAAATTTTGCAAGGAGCAATGCAGGAATTTTTAGCGCATGGCTACGCTGGTGCGAGTATGGATAAGGTAGCAGCAGCAGCAGGAGTTTCTAAAGCAACAGTTTACAGCCACTTTCAAGATAAACAAGGACTATTTAAAGCCTTGGTAGAGCAACTTGCAAAAAAGCGGTTTGAATCAATTTTTGGCACGGAACCTCTTGAAGGAGAGCCAAATATTGTCTTGCGGGGGTTGTTAACAAAAGCCTTGAATCAAATGCTGAAAGACAAAGAGTATCAAGCATTTCAGCGAATGTTGATTGGGGAGTCGGCACGGTTTCCGGAATTATCTCAAGTTTTTCTTCGCAGTATAGCTAAACCTGGGAGCGAGATTATAGCTTCTTATCTGGCTTCTCGTTCAGAACTGAATATTCCCGATCCAGAAGCGATGGTATGGATTTTGATGGGATCGCTACTGCATTTAGTGATTGCTCACGAAATTATGCATGGTAAGGAAATTATGCCGATGGAAAGCGATCGCTTAGTTGATGCTTTAATGCACCTCGTAGTCAAATGCGCTGATTAGCTATTAATTAAATATTATAGGGTACGTCCCAAACCAACTTCGTGAAAAACGAGAAACCCGACTTCTTTAATAAGTCGGGTTTCTGGTTGCTGCGGTTTTTTTATAACTATTTTTTATAGTAAAGCTGTTCAATCCAGGCTCGCATATCTTCTTCAGAACCAAAACAAGCAGAGCTTCCTGTGGTAGGATCGTAAGCTCGCCAAGAAGTATGACCATGACTATTTGATGTTTGCCAAACTTGTAGTTCAGAACTAGTTACTATAAATTTGAAAAAATCTTGCCAAAGTTTTTTGAGTAAGGGAACATTAAATGCTTTCATGTTGGTGATTAGTTAACTCTTACTTTCAGGTTCACTTAAAATTTTCAACTTGAAAAGATACAAATTTGGCAAACTTGACTAGTACAGTTATGGTGCTGACAACTGTTCTAGTTAAAAAATAGTGAACTGTACCGGGCGTATATATAAAAAATCGCTTATATTACCTTGTAGTGATAGATAAGCGCTGAAAAAGTGAAGATTTTTTTAGATCGGCAGTCACCTAAACCTATTTATTTACAAATCAGAGATCGCATCAGTCGTCTGATTAAATCTGGAGCATTGCAAAGTGGCGATCGCTTACCTTCAATTCGCTCTTTGGCGGAGAATTTGCGAGTCAATAAATTAACTATTATTGAGGCTTATAGCGTTTTAGAAGGAGATGGGGTTGTTTGCGCTCGTCAAGGAGCAGGCTATTTTGTCAATAGCCTGAATACTTCGTCTGCGAATATGAAATCAACATTTGCACCAGCACAAAACGTAATTATTCCAGCAGAATCAGGAGCTTCTTTTTTTGAAGTGCATATGAGTGCAGTGCAAGCACAAACCCAGAAAGGGATGATTAATTTTAGCGGTGGTTTGCCACGTCCGCCAAAAGATATGGCACTGATTAGTAGACGAGCGTTGACGAATGTTGATGCTTTGTTTGCATACGAAGTGCCTCAAGGAGTAGTAACTCTACGCAAACAAATCGCTCAGATGTTGGTTATTCAAGGACTAGAGGTAACAAGTGAAGATTTAATTATTACCAATGGTTCTGAGCAAGCTTTATCATTGGCAATGCATTATTATGTGCAACCAGGTGATTGGGTAATTGTGGAAGCTCCAACTTATCATGGTGCGATCGCTATCTTAGAAAACTTAGGAGCCAAAATTATTGGTATTCCCATGAATGCTGAGGGAATAAATTTACAATTATTGCAGCAATACCTCGATAGTCATCGCCCAAAACTAATTTACACTATCAGCACTTTACACAATCCTACAGGCATAACGACAACACAAGCTCATCGACAAGAATTATTGACATTAGCCGCAAAATATAAATGTCATATATTAGAAGATAATGCCTACGAAGGATTAAATTTTGAACCTGTACCAGCACCAATCAAAGCTTTAGATCGAGAAGATTTAGTAACTTATGTCGGGACTTTTTCTAAAACTTTGATACCTGGGTTACGGGTTGGGTATATGGTGGTTACAGGCAAGCATATAAGAGCGCTTATCGAGCGGAAGTTACTCCAGGATATCCAAACATCCAGTGTTTCCCAAGCAATAGTTAGCGAGTATCTCGCTTCCGGACATTATCGCCGTCATCGCAAAAGACTGCAAACAGAAAATCTCATCAGTCGCAACGTGATGCTGCAAGCAATTGAGCGCTACTTTCCCGAAGAAGCAAGATGGACAGTTCCTCAAGGCGGATTGTTTCTTTGGGTGCAGTTGCCAGACAATGTTCCTATTGAAGCAATTCGCTATCAAGCTATGGCAGAGAATGTTTTATTTGCATCTGGCTCAGTATTTTTCCCCAATAAGCAGGGTTATCCAGCTATGCGGTTAAGCTTCTCTAACCCGTCAGAATCAGAAATTGATTTAGGTATATCGATTTTAGGTAAGTTGTTGAAAAATTACAGCAGTTCTCATTTGCATACTGCTAACGGTAAGGAAATAGGATTGGTGTGCAGTTTTTGAAGTTTCATCGTTTATTTATCGTTCTTGCACTCTTGATCTGGCTTTAGATATGTAAAAGTTTGTATGCTGAATTAATCAGTCTTAATAGTTATTTTAAAAAGTGCAGGAAGATTTTAGATTAATAGTTGACTTAGTGTCAGTTTTCGGCGTCGCTGCCTGTGGGGGATTGTTGGCTGCGCTATTGGGACAACCCGTGTTATTAGGGTATCTCATCGGCGGGATGGTCGTGGGACCAACCGGACTGGGACTGATAAAAGAAGTTATTCAAGTAGAAACTCTCGCACAGTTCGGTGTCGCGTTTTTGCTATTTGCTTTGGGGGTAGAGTTTTCTTTAGGGGAACTCAAAAAAGTTCGGGCGATCGCTCTTGGAGGAGGTGCCGCGCAAATTACCCTGACAATTCTAGTCACGGTTTTGGTATGTGGGGTTACAGGAGCCTGGGGAGTCTTACCTGCTAAAGGGGTCTTTTTGGGAGCAATTCTCTCTTTGTCTTCTACCGCAGTTGTCCTCAAGTGCTTGATGGAGCGCAACGAAACGGAAACGCCGCACGGACAAGTGATGCTGGGTATTTTGGTAGTCCAAGACTTAGCGCTGGGACTGATGATAGCAGTTTTACCAGCCCTCGATCAACCACCAGAATTTATTGGTATAGCAGTACTAACAGCGCTGGCACGGATTAGCTTATTTGCTGGTGGTGCGATCGCGGCAGGAATTTGGCTGATACCGCCTTTGTTGCGGCTGCTTGCCCGCACCGAAAGCCGAGAGCTATTTTTATTAGGGGTAGTGGCGCTGTGTTTGGGTATTGCGCTGCTGACCGAGTATATGGGGCTTTCGATTGAGATGGGAGCGTTTGTCGCCGGCTTGATGATTTCGGAGGTGGAATACGCCGATCAAACTCTGAGTTATGTAGAACCGCTACGGGATATCTTCGCTAGTTTGTTCTTTGCTTCAATTGGGATGTTAATCGATCCGGTGTTTTTGTGGAACAACCTAGAATTGATTTTGGGGCTGGTAGCGCTGGTATTTGTCGGTAAATTTTTGATTATTACACCCCTAGTTATGCTGTTCCGCTACCCGTTAAAAACGGCGTTAATTGTTGGGTTGGGACTGGCGCAAATAGGGGAATTTTCCTTTGTGCTTGCCAGTGAAGGGCAAGTTTTAGGGCTGGTGTCGCGGCGGATATATTTACTTATTTTGGGAACGACAGCGGTAACATTAGTAATTACGCCTTTTGTGCTGCGGTTAGTGCCGTTTTTATTCAACTTTGCTGAATCAATGCCTTGGCTGAAACCGTATTTAGACGGAGAAGGTCAACCGCTGGATGTGTCAGAAGAACTACCCATAAAAGACCATGTGGTAGTCTGCGGTTATGGGCGCGTGGGCAGAAATTTGGTGAAGTTGTTGCAGCAACACGATTTGTCCGTGGTGGTGATAGACCAATCAGAAAGTAGAATTCAGCAATTGCGGGAGGCAGGTGTGCCTTATGTGTATGGTAATTGCGTGAGTTTTCATGTTTTAGAAACGGCGGGAGTAAATAGTGCAAAAGGAATGGCGATCGCACTTCCTGACCCAATGAGTACTCGTCTTTGTTTGAAACGCGCTTTGGAGTTATCGCCAGAATTAGATTTGGTTGTCCGTGCCACTAAAGATAAAGATATTGAGGTGCTTTACCAACTCGGTGCCAGAGAAGTTGTCCAACCAGAATTTGAAGCAAGCTTGGAAATGGCAACTTATTTATTAACAGGCTTAATGTCGCTAACTGTAGCACAGCGAGAAATGCAGGAAATTCGCGAACGTCATTATTTGGATTTGCGACCGGAACAGTCAGCATCTGAGGTACAGCGGGATTTACAGCAAGCAACTCAAGATTTAAATCGCCGCTGGTATAATTTACCATCAGCTTCGCCGCTGATCGGTATGACTTTAGAAGAAGCGGATATGCGCTATTTAACGGGCGTGAGTTTGATGGCAATTCGCCGCGCCAACGGTGAAGAAATAGATTATCCTCCAACTGGTACGAAATTAGAAGAAGGCGATCGCCTATTAATAGTTGGCGCAGATGAAGAATTCGCAGCTTTAGATGAATTCGCCAAAGGTAAAGCTGCTATCCCCGGAGAAAATAGCGCTTGTCAATGGATGAGTGTCAACGCCGATTCTCCATTTATCGGTAAAACTTTGGCAAATCTCGATATTCGCCGCGAATATGGCGTACAAGTGCAAGCGATGCGGCGAGATGGCAAGTTTATCCGCTTTCCTGATGGCAGTATGGACTTGCGAACTCACGATCAAGTGCTTTTGTGCGGTAGTTTGGCAAATTTAAATCAACTACAACAGTTGCTGGCGCCTTTTAAAGCAGTACCGCTGTCTATCCCAGTTGTCAAAGCCGGTGAAGCCGAAGCCCTCAAAGAGTTTTTACCTATGGATAATTGGCGAGAATAGCACAAATAGACATAACAAGTGAAAAAGAATGTAGAGACGTAGCACTGGCTTTAATTGGGTGGGGTTACAATTCCCGTGTTCAATTTTTTCCCCTTTCCCCTCTTCATGAACCTGACTTGATTAGAATGGGTTTCCTTTTTCTTTTCTTTGTCGTTGCAGTGCTTCTTCGTACCACTCTAATTCATCCAAAAATTGACCGGCTCTTTTTGTCAAAGCCGCTTCTGGTGAAGCACCTGATTCATCCAGAGAGTCCCCAATTTTGGAAATGGCAAAAATGCTTGAAATAGTAGGCATTCCCATCTCTGACAGAAAAGCGCGTAACTGTATGGCTGCCCGCACTCCTCCAAAGCTACCAGCTGAGTAGGAAACAATACCAGCCGGACGGAAAAAGTATTCTTCTAGATAGTGATCCATGAGATTGCTCAATCCTGGCTGAATGGAGTGATTATATTCTCCCGCAACAACTACAAAACCGTCTGCTGTTCGGATATGGTCTGCCAGTTCTTCCATTTTTGCAGGAGCCTGACCTTTTTCATACTCCTTATACATCCGGTCTAAGATGCCAAAGTTATATTCCTTTGCATCCACAAAAATCACGTCATGGTTTCTTTGCTTGAGCTGATCAATCATGAATCTGGCAGCTTTGATACCCTGGCGATCGCTCCTGTAGGAACCATAGAAGACTACTGTTTTGAAGCTCATGATAAATGATTTGTTAACAACTAAATAGTTCAAACTCTACCCACAAGTCGAATTTACCATCATGTCCGGTAAATTACTTAAAATCTCTACGTCTTTTCTGGAGATGTCTATTATTAATAATTAAGTCCCTAATGAGAGAATCAGGCTACATCCTTAAACCGAAGTCTAGGTATTTGATTATATACTTCTGCATTCTCTTCAAGAGCTTGGCGTATATCGTATTGCGTTTGTAAATTCAACCAAAACTGAGCGCTGTTACCAAAATACTGAGATAAACGCAAAGCTGTATATGCTGTAATACTGCGTTTTCCAGATAAAATCTCACTAATTCGCGTTTGAGCTACACCTATATCTTTGCTCAAGCGATAGGGGGTAATATTTAGCAGTTCTAAAAATTCTAGTTGCAGGATTTCACCAGGATGTATATTTGGCAGACGGTTGTTATCCATAATTATTTCCATGCGTCAGTGGTAATCGACTATTTCAACATCCGATGTATTATTCTCGTCTGTCCAAACAAAGCAAATTCGCCATTGAGCGTTAATACGAATACTGTATTGTCCGATTCTATCGCCAACTAGCTTTTCTAAAAGATTTATAAAAAATAATTAAAATAATTGGAAACGATCGCTTGCCTCGTTAACACCCGAAGCGTCCGGGTAGTGCGATCGCCTTCTATATTGCGGAGCGTTAAGGCTTACCGAGGAAGTCTTTTTTGCCAAGTTCTACACCGCAGTGCCTGAGAATGTCATACGCTGTTGTGACATGGAAATAAACGTTTGGCAAAACAAAATATAGGAGAAATGGCATTCCTTGAAAAGATAGGCTGTTGTCACCCGCCTTAATGGTAATTGTTTTCTCTTCTGAACCATCAATTTGTTCGGGTTTAAATGTGTCTAAATAAGAGATAGTTTTCTGAACGCGGTCAAGAAGTTCGGGAAATGTAGTTTCATTGTCCTCAAACTTAGGTGCTTCTGTGCCTGCTAATTGTGCGACACCTCTACGCGCTATGTCAGAGGCAATTTGTACTTGTGTTGACAATGGAAACATATCTGGGAATAGACGACTATTGACCAATACAGAAGGATCTATCTTTTTGGTTTCTGCGTATGCAGCACCTTTTTCAAGGATACTTACAAGGTTCTTCAGTGAGCGAATACACACTGGAACTGAAGCTTGATACATTGAAATAGTCATTGATATTTCTCCAGAAATTGTTAGATAGATATTCCCCTCCGTATTATCTCGTAGTTTTTATCAGAAAACAAATATGATTCCTATACTAACTCTTGGGCTTAATATAGGCGATCGCTTGTTTCCAAACTGTGGTTTGCTGGCTGTTTTCATCTGCAATACAGATACAGCATGAGTCTTGCCATAAAACTGTTCCCGTCAGCACATCACCAGTCAGCAACTTGAATTCTACTGGTGTTGTTTGTTTTATCAGGTTTTGAACTTGTCTAATACTGGGCAACGAGGTGTCAAATTCAATAAGCATTTTTAGTAAAGATGAACCTATAAGGCAAAATAAAGAGTAACTAATCCTTGATAATTCATCCTTGGAGAAATGGCAATCGAATTTACTAAATATCACGGTCTAGGCAATGACTTTATTTTGATTGACAATCGCTCCTCATCGACACCAGTCATCACTCCAGAGGAAGCAGTCAAGTTGTGCGATCGCCACTTTGGTATTGGTGCTGATGGTGTTATTTTTGCGTTGCCAGGAGAAAATAACACTGACTACACCATGCGGATTTTCAATTCCGATGGTTCGGAGCCAGAAATGTGCGGTAATGGTATTCGCTGTTTTGCGGGCTTTGTCGGTGATTTGGAGGGGGAATCTAGAAAAGATAAATACCGCGTTCATACACTGGCTGGCGTCATTACACCCCAACTGATGCCCGATGGTCAAGTTAAGGTGGATATGGGTCTTCCTCGATTACTCGCTGGGGAAATTCCCACCACCTTAGCCAATGCTGACGAAAAAGTAATTAATATTCCGTTACAGGTAGCGGGTAAATCTTGGGATGTCACCTGTGTAAGTATGGGAAATCCGCACTGCATTACTTTTGTAGAAGATGTAGCTGCAATTCCCCTAGAAGAAATTGGTCCTCAGTTTGAGCATCACTCAGCTTTTCCCCAAAGAATAAATACCGAATTTGTGGAAGTAGTGCGCCATGACTACGTGAAAATGCGGGTATGGGAAAGAGGTGCAGGTATCACATTAGCTTGTGGGACTGGTGCTTGTGCAACGTTGGTGGCTGGAGTGTTGACCGGAAAATGCGATCGCACTGCTACTGTCGAACTTCCCGGAGGACCTTTGCTAATTGAATGGTCAGACGAGCAGCGGCTTTATATGACAGGACCAGCAGAAAAAGTTTTCGCTGGTAAAATCAGCTAGCGTGCATAAATGCACATTACTAGAGCTTCTTGTAAGGCAAAGCAGTTTCATTCCTCCATCAGCACGACTGTCCCAAAGTCTGCCGGACAGAAAATTCTGTCCGGCGATCTTTGCAGGAAACTCCTAAGAGAATATGTTACCTAGAACACAAAATTATTGACATTATTCAGGTCTGCAACTAAAACATTCTCTACTCTGATAAACGGTCGAGCGGGAAGATTTCCAGAACCATCACTGTCAATCAGAATCTCAGTATCTCGTCCTCTGGCACCAAAAGATATGTAGCCATCGGCGATCGCATTAGTTCCGTTGTAGCCACCTGGAACAATACTATCAAGCAATTCAGTAAAGACAAACTTGTCAGCACCTACTGTAAAGTCTAAGATTTTGTCGCCTTCATTAATACTGTTGCCATTACCATTTAAGCTGGTGTAGACAATCAAGTCATTACCAGTGCCGGTGGTGATATCGTCTTTACCATCAAAACCAGTAATTCTGTCACCAAAGGCAGTTCCGACTAAAGTGTCGCGACCAGATGTGCCATTAATCACATTAATCAAGTCAAACCGAGCGAGAACCGGGTCATGGTCACTGTCCTGATCAGCAAACTCTGAATTGATGTGAACCGCATCAAATCCATTGAGTTTATTGAACAAATTGTTACTGACCAAAATGTGATCGAGTGTTTGAGCATTGCCCTCAAAGTTGTAAGTGTAACGCTCATTCTCTGGTAGCGTTTCAATCAGGGTATTCAGTCCCCCAGCTTCTAAAATACTCAACGGGTTAGAGAACTCAAAGTCATTCAAGTCACCCGCTACAACTACGTTGGCATTCGGGTTAATCGTTAGAATACTTTGAACAAAGTCTCTCACCTCCGTAGCTTGCTGGTTGCGCTGTGCCTCACTAGAAAGGGCTGGGGGTTGATTCGGTCCAAAAAGCGCTTGGTCGCCACCTTTGGAGTTAAAGTGGTTGCCGACCACAAATACGGTCTGACCATTGAAAATAAATTCACCAACCAGAGGTTTGCGACTGTTGTCGAAGGCACTGCCATTTGAGGGGTCAGTATCAAGTATCCGACCAGGACTAGCAGAAAGCTGGGGAACACCACCGACGTTGTTAACTGTCGTGTCGGTAGTCGAGCCACCACCTGGGCGATCTACAAATTCTACTCGGTCGGGGTTGAACAAGAAACCGACGCGGATATTACCACCAGGTTGACCACCGTCCTGGTTATTTACTGGGTCAATCTGACGAAATTCATAGGTAGGACCACCTGCCGCTGCTATTGCACTAATCAATGTGTTGTAGGTTGTGGTGGCATCTACTACACCGTTATTCGTCGGTCCATTGTTGTCCTGAATTTCTTCTAGGTTGATGATATCGGGTGCTTTCAGGTTATTAACAATCCGGCTTGCGAGGTTGTTGAAGCTGGTCGCACCATCACCTGGGTCAAGGTTTTCTACATTGAAGGTGGCAAGGGTAAGTTGGTTAGCTACAGGAGCCAAGTTGGTAACTTCGCGCTGCAAACCACCAGAAATGACGCTAGGCAAAGCTTGAGTATTCAACAGCTTGAAGTTACTGAAGCTATAGTCAATTACCCCAACAATCGACCCATTAAATGTGTCTGCCACGTTGACCTGTGGTTCATTGGTGATAATTGCATCATCAATGATAATCCGTTCTGGGTTGAAATCTCCCGGTTGGATAATAATGCCGCCACGAGGAGTGCGGACGCTAGCATTAGCGCCATTGTCTGCTAATACTGCGATTTCGCCATTACTAGTAGTTGGTCCGACTGCAACGGCATTGTTAACCTGTACCAACATCCCTTCTAAGCTTTCGTAGAAGTCGATGCCGTCTTCTGCTGGGTCAAACACTGTAGCAGGATTTTCGACATTGCCACCTGCTGCATCATTACTAATTACTGTAGTGGGAATTGTTCTTCCACCGTTGCCAACAATTGTGGCAGTTGGTAGAGGATTGCCAATTGACACTGTGGTAATCGTTGGGCTGATAATCTGAGTGGTGGTGAGGTTATTGGTACCGCCGGAACCACCAGGGCGGAACTCGGACACTGTACCGCTAACTAAAATCGAGTTGCCGACACTTACTGTTGGTGCAGAGGAGGTGAAGACAAAAATGCCCTCTGAGGTAGCATCATTAGTATCGGGGTTGGGGTCTTGCAGGTAGAAGCCGTTGGAGCGTAACGCCGTTACGATACCGGGAACGCTGTTCACTGCCTGACCATTCAAGGGCGAGATATGCGCTGTTCCTTGGATCTCACGGATGCGAACAGCAGGAGCAGTATCGTTGTCCGCAATAGTCACGGTTGCGATGCCAGAACCACCCAAATCATAGTCAGCAGTATCAACCAGCGTGAGTGTTACTGTCTCCGGACCTTCTACTGCACTATCATCAACAGGTGTAATCGTGATATCTGTAAACGATTGACCCGCTGCGATTGTGGCAGTGCCATTTAAGTTAGGTGTGTAATCAGTACCATTCGCTGCCTGACCTGCACCCGTAGCAACGGTGTAATTTGCACTTAGGGAGGTGCTAGTGTCACCTGTGCGCGTAATTCTGAAAGTTCCTGGATCAGACTGCTCTTCTGCTGCTGCTGAGTCTGTTGCTTGAATTGTGACAGTTGTAGCATTTGGTGGGGTAACTCCTCCTGCCGAAATACTAAAGTCATCAATTCCCAAACCGTGGTCACTACCAGCATTGTCTACGTCTTGCCAGCGAAGCCATATCTCTTGATTGGGGGCAATGGTTATACCACTTAAAGTAGAGGACAAAGTAGTGCGGTTAGCCGTTGCATTCCCATCTAAGGCACCAGCAGTTGCTGTGGCAACTGGACTGGTAAAGTCTAGGGAATCGAAGTCGATCCAAGCACCACCAGTTATACTGGGTGCGCCAATTTGATATTGAAAATCTAATTGTTGAGGGGTTGTATTGCCGCCATTTCTCCACTGTTCACCTGTGTAGTTAATATTAAGTGAGTTAATTGTGTTAGCCGTGTTGTTGAGAAAGCGAACTCCATAAAAAATCGTGTTTGTGCTGCCAGATGCTACAGATCCCAAAGCTCGATCAGTGGCATTCGTGCTACCAAAACTGTAGAGCGCTCCTGTAGTGCTTGAGCCAGTACCTGCATTGTAAGTTGCCCTAGTGGAGTACCAGCCATCAATAGTGGAGTCATCAGTCCATGTGTTATTGGTGCCTGAATTGAGTAACGAATCAAAGTTTTGAGAATAGGAACTGCTCAAGTTAATTGCAGCCATAAAAGTACCTGGGTTGCTCTAAAGGTTAAGTAATGAACGTTTCAGTCAATCGAAGTTGAAGCCCTTGAAGGTAAGGCTATCCGTAGAAGAGCTTTTACGAGCTATTGCTATCAACGGCCAATTGAGACAAGAGTATGCGTAGATCCCGAAAGGCACCCTGATCATCTGATCCTGATCGCACGCATTAATTGCATTATTTCCCTCAAAATAACTAAGTGATATCCCGCAAATTATTTTCTATCAAAAAACACCTAAGTAGCATTCATACCAGAGGATAATCATCTAACTTTGGTATATTATGCAACTTAAATTGTCAGATAATGGTACAAAAAGCAGTAGCACGTAAAAGGCTAAATAAGTGTTATCACTTACAAAGGCTATAGTATATTACTTAATAATCGTAAACAATAAGTTAAGCTAACTTTAAAATTGGACTGTGATAAAATTTTCTTAAGCGTGGTTTGTAGTTCATGATGACTGTTATAAACTTGATATTCTCAATCAAGAAAATACTTAGCCAAATTAACTCGGTTTCAGCAAGAGAAACTTAGTGCTGCATTATCTTGCCAAGCAAGTGATTCATCTAATCGGGTGAATGCGATCGCACTGCTACTGTAGAATTTCCCGGAGGATCTTTGCTAATTCAATGATTAGACGACAAACGGCTTTATATGACACAACCAACAGAAAAAGTTTTTGTTGGTAAATTATAACTTCATCATTCGTGGAAAATGAGAAGCCGGATAACTCGTGGGAAATCGGGTTTCTGGAGATGGAACGATAAAAAGCGAAAGTCGCATTGCTTGCACATCTTGAAAATCTTTGCTTAGTTAAGTTATTGTCAAAACCCTATGTGTCAATTTTCAAAGTGACATATTAGCTATAGCAACTATTTCTTTATTAGCATTATCTTTTGATCATAAGATATTTATATATTAAATTTTATTGTCTACAGTATTCAATATTATCGCTCTGTATTATCTAATTTTTTACACGTAATAACTATTTAGCTCCTTTGCAATCAGGGAGAAATGAAGTATGAAACTTGAACAAATTATTTCCCCCTTTCTTTATCAAATTGTTAGACAAAAATACGAATGCGGACTTTATAGAGATGCGATACTTGCAGCAACATTTCAATTGCAAGAGTGCATTAGGGTTAAGGCTGATTTAGACACGTCAGAAATTACAGCTAATTTTGAGTGCATCAATGAGGTCTTCGGAATGCCGAAACCACTTATCAAAGTCAATAGCATGGATACTGTTGGCGAAGTATATGAACAAATGGGATTTGAGAAAATTTTGCAGGGAATATGGCAAGGTATCAGATATTCTCGAATTCATGCTGAATGTTTGGATGATGAAACTACAGCTTATGCCATCATTGTGTTTATAGACTATCTGATAAATCGCATTCAAAATAGCGTCAATATAGAGTATGAAGTAACTAAAGATTGATTCATCGTAGTAACAACTTTATTCTTTAATTTCAAGGCTAAAAAACTAAATATATTCCTAATAAATTATTTTCATTTAAGCTAAATAGAGTTATTAACCCTAATTACCTAAAAGTATTTTATTAAAACTGTGCTCTTAACTATCCTTTGAAGTAACGAGTAATCTTATATGCGGTTAATTCTATAAAATATCATTGTTCACCCAACGTAGTGAAGCGTTTGCGCTCACACAACGTTGCGTGAGCAATCAGAAAGTCTCTGCGATCGCTTCACAACGGAACGCTATTAACTTGCATTCATCCGGACTTGACATAAAATATAAACATCCAATATGACACAATTTTTGTAGACAGAACCCGTATCGGGGTGATTTTACAGAAATTTTTTTATATGTCATCCGTGCCGATCGCCTGTACAGCATACGACAAATTTTCATGCAAGAAGGGGAAATTTCCCTAAAATCATCCTCCTGTAAGTGATTCATCCAATCGGGTGAATGCGATCGCATGTATTAGAACTACCCTGAAAGAAGAGGCTAATGTGCTTTGCTACTGATGATTACTTTCTGTACTATGTCAGTTGCTTCTGTGTAAAAGGGTTATAAAGTGAATCAAACTGTGAAATTGCCATATACACCAGATTTTCATCAAGAAGCTTTGCCGTTGCTAGAAAAAATTGCGGCAAATTTACCGGGGATGATTTTTCAATTCCTGCAACAGCAAGATGGTTCGCAGTTTGTTGTTTATGCGAGTTCTGGCTGTCGAGAAATATATGAATTAGAACCAGAAGTTGTCCAAACAGACTTTCAAATATTACGCAAACTGATTCATCCCCAAGATAAGAAAGCTTTTGAAGAATCTGTTAGATATTCTGCTTCTACTTTGACACCTTGGCAATGGTCTGGACGCATCATCACGCCTAGTGGTAAACTTAAGTGGATTCAAGGAGCTTCTCGTCCAGAAACACAAGCGGGAGGTGATATCCTTTGGGATGGCTTGGTGATGGATATTACCGAGCAGCAAACCGCGCTGCACGAACGCAAGCAAGCGGAATCAAAATTGCGCGAGAGTGAAGCGCGTTATAAAGCAATTTTAGATGCTATCCCCGATTTAATGTTTCGCATCAGTCGAGATGGCGAGTATCTCGATTTTAAAGCTGAAGGGGCAAATCTGGCTATTCCCCCAGAGATGATCATCGGTAAAAATTTGCGGGATTTATTGCCCGATGATGTTCTTTTAGACAGCCAAAATGCGATCGCTAAAACATTGGATTCTCAAACTTTGCAATCTCTAGAATATCAACTCTCGACGCATGAAGGAATGCGAAATTATGAAGCGCGGTTGGTAGTCAGCGGACAAGATGAAGTATTAGCTATTGTCCGCGATATTACGGACCGCAAACAAGCAGAAATTGACTTGCAAAATCTGGCGGAAAAATTTTCAAAGGCTTTTCGTTGCAGTCCAAATCCAATTACCATCAGCACAGTCGAAGATGGACGCTTTATAGAAGTTAACGACAGTTTTGTGAAGCTCTCAGGTTATGAACGAGAAGAAGCGATTGGACGTACTGCTTTTGAGTTGAATATTTGGTTAAACCAAAGCGATCGCCAAAAATTATTGCACGAGTTGCATTCCAAAGGAGCGGTTCGCAATCTGGAATTTGAATTTAGAAAAAAGTCTGGCGAACTCGGTTTTGGAACGGTTTCCGCTGAAATAATTGATTTGAATGGAATGCGCTACATTTTGTCTGTTAATCATGATATCACAGAACGCAAACGAACAGAAGCTCAATTACAATTGACGGCACAACGCGATCGCTTATTAACAGAAACTTTAGCCAGAATCCGCACTTCGCTTAATTTAGACCAAATTCTGCAAACCACTGTCAACGAAGTGCGACAATTTTTGCAAGCAGACCGAGTTTTTATTGGTTTAAATGATTGTAGTAAAGAAGGCACAATTCTCGCAGAATCAGTAGATCCAAAGTATTCATCAGTTATAGACTGCAAGATTAAAGATCCAGTTGTCATTCAAGAAATGAAAAGGCTACTGACAACTAATCGTGTGCGTGTGGTGGAGGATATCGAGCAAATCGATGTATCTCCCAAATTAAAAGCACATTATCAACAATTTCAAACGCGGGCGACCTTAGCAGTCCCAATTATGTTAAATGGTGAATTCTTTGGAGCGTTGATTGCTAACCAATGCTCTCATCCTCGCCATTGGCATCAAATAGAAATTGATTTATTAAAGCAAATGTCAGAACAGTTAGCCATCGCCATTCAACAAGCTCAACTATACCAGAAATTAGCAGCACTCAACACCAATTTAGAACAACAGGTAGAAGAACGTACCGCGCAGTTACAGCAGAAAATGCAGGAACTCCAAGAAATCAATCGAGTGAAAGATGTTCTATTACACACAGTTTCTCACGATCTGCGAACTTCGGTCATGGGTAATTTGATGGTGCTACAGAATTTACTCAAAAGTGGGGGATTGGGGACTGGGGACTGGGGACTGGCAACGAGGAAAGTAGCAGCAGAGGAAAAAGAATTTACTCCCTCGACTTCCTCATCTCCCCCATCTCCCCCATCTCTCCCCACTGGCTCACTCCCCCCCTCCTCAATCACCGTATCTCGCTCAATTATCGAACGAATGATACAAGGTAATGAGCGCCAATTAGCGATGATTAACTCGTTACTAGAACTTCATTGCAGCGAAGAACAAGGAATTGTGCTGCATCGCGAACTTGTGCAATTTGGTACACTGCTGCCAGCTGTGCTCAGGGATTTGCAGCCAATGCTGTCAGAAAACAAAGTGACTTTGAAGAACTTGGTTCCCAAGGATTTACCGTTAATCATGGCAGATTCGACTAAATTACAACGAGTTTTGCAAAATTTGTTGACTTATAGTTGGCTGCATAACCCGCCCGGATTAAACTTAACTTTGAAAGCGACAGTTGAGGATGAGGTAATTCGTGTTCAAATTCAAGATAACGGTGTGGGGATGAGCAAGTTAGAGTGCTCCCGTCTGTTTGATTTGTTTGTCCGCGATCCTCAAGCTCGTTCTTCAACTTGCACAGGCTTAAAATTATATATTTCTCGACAAATTATTAAAGCACATCAAGGTGAAATTGGCGTTAAAAGTAATCCCAAGCGCGGTTTAACTTTCTGGTTTACCTTACCTTTGGCAAATTTGCCGACAACGAGTCGCTGATAATGTCACTATAAGAATGGTTTGAATGTAAAATTCAAAAAATTAATTTTTATTTTTTAATTTTGAATTTTTAATTCCCCGTTTGCGTAGCGTCTGACAATGAGAAGGGGTTGACCGAGGTTATGGAAATTGGTCACAGGCTAATGAATACCGTCATCACAAAAGTGCAAAGGTGTTGGACAACAGCCATATGGGGAAAAACATCAACAGCAGATGCAATTTTTGGGGAGTATAAAGCTTGGCGCGATCGCTTTTTGTGGCAAAGGTTACATTTAGGAATCTGGATCGCTATTCTCTGCGTCTTTACATTTATCTTACGCGACATCTTGCAACAGGTATTTCACTTGCAAGAAGTCGCAAAGATACCGCACGAGATTAAAAATCTCGCTTTAACTATCAATACCTGCATATTCCTATGTTTATTAGTGTGTTTGGTTCTGCACAGAACTAACATAGCGCGTCGTTATCCGGGGCGCCTTTTTTTATGTTTATCCTTTTCTGTCACTTTAGTTGAGCAATTTGTCGCTACATTCAAAGGTTTCGCTCTCCCCGATCAATTAGCTTGGATTATCGCCTTTTTGACTCAAGCTATGCTGATTCCCATCCGTTGGTATCTGCATCTGGGATCGCAGTTGGGAGTGGTAATTTATTATTCTGTCGTAAATAGCGTCTTAGGGCTGAAACTACCCCCACCATTCAGCAATCAGCCGATATTCGGCGTAACAATGATTTTGTTGATATTTTGGGTATGTTTCATTTGCGATTTAGGAGTATTCTTATACGAAAGGCTGCAACGCTCTGAATTTTACACTCGTAAAGAACTTGAGATTGCCAATCAGAAATTAACCGTAACAGAAGCTAAATATCGAAATATCTTTGAAAACGCGGTTGAAGGAATTTTTCAAAGCACTGGTGATGGTCGTTATATTACCGCAAATCCCGCATTAGCGCGTATTTATGGCTACTCTTTTCCAGAAGAAGTGACGAGATTAATTGACATTAAACATCAATTGTATGTTGACCCGAATCGCCGTGCTGAGTTTGTCCGCTTAATTGAAGAGCATGGTAGCGTATCCGAGTTTGAATCGCAAATTTATCGCCGCGATGGTAGCATTGTTTGGATTTCAGAAAATGCATACGCAGTCCGCAATTCCAGGGGACAACTGCTTTATTACGAAGGAATGATTGAAGACATCACCAAGCGCAAGCAAGCGGAAGAAGCGCTAAGAGTATTTTTTCATGCAGTTTCCCACGACTTACGCAACCCGGTGTTGGGAACTTTAATGGTGTTGAGGAATTTGCTATCGCGTTCAGAGGACAAAATCGCTGTTTCCCGCTCAATTTTAGAGCGGATGGAACAAAGTAGCGATCGCCAACTTAGTTTAATTAATTCGTTAATGGAAGCTCATATGAGCGAAGTTCAAGGCGTAGCTTTACAACTTCAGCCAGTAGAATTATTGAAAGTCGTAGAAGCAGCGATCGCAGACTTAAAGCCGATGTTAACAGAAAATCAGGCGTTGCTGATAAATCAAGTTACCGCAGATTTACCGATAATAAATGCCGATCCTACCCAATTGTGGCGAGTTTTCTCTAACTTGATTGTCAATGCAGTCAAACATAATCCCCCAGGATTAACAATTACCATCAACGCCAGTGTGGATGATGATAAGATTTATTGCAGCGTGGCTGATAATGGCGTGGGAATGAGTCAAAAACAAAGCGATCGCTTATTTGACCTTTACTTTCGAGGTAATAGCGCCCGTAATTCTATTAGTTTAGGATTAGGCTTATATCTATGTAAGCAAATTATTACCGCACATGGCGGCGAAATTGGCGTAAAAAGCGCCTTTTCTGCCGGGGCGACTTTTTGGTTTACACTACCAATATTTAAAGCTAATAAATAGCTTATAACTATTTTCGCCTCAACTAAAAATCGGACATTGTCCATTACTTTCTAGCTTTATACCTCCTTGACTTTTGCTCATAGGTCTATTTTTCCCATCACTGAAAAAGAGCGCGATCGCCCAAGTTTACCAACTTCGGGTTTTTTATTGCGATCACGATCCCAAAATATTCAATCGGGATGCGATACTTTCACACAATATGACCTATCTGGTTTTCCTGATAATCGACATTAGCGAAGCAATAAACGAACCCAAACCCCCACCAACAGTTAAAATATTTAATTAGGACTTAATTCCATACTGAATTAAATATCAAATTCTATGATTAACCTCGAAAATATCCACCCACTTACAGATTTCAAGCGTAACGTCAAACAGTTTATCGAACAGATTAAAGCGACAAAATCCCCACTTGTTCTTACAGTTAACGGCAAAGCAGAGATTGTCATTCAAGATGCAAGTAGCTTTCAGGAGATGATGCAGCGTTTAGAAAGCTCGGAGGCAGAAGTACGCAAACTCAAATTAGAAGCATTACAGCGCGATATTGCTCTGGGTGTGGAACAGTTGCAGAATGGGCAGTTTAGCGAATACGATGACGAGTCTTTACCGAGTTTGCTGCAAAGCATTAAAGAACGAGGACAACGCAAACTTAACCAAGACCAAGCTCGATGAATCGTTACAAAATCTCTCAACTTGCAGAACAAGACTTGGAGGATATTTGGATTTATCTTGCCCAAAATAATCAAATTGCTGCGGATAAGCAGATTGCTAACATCTTAAACCGTTTGCCGATGCTGGCTCAGTTTCCAGATATGGGACAAGTACGGGATGATTTGGGCGAAAAACTCAGGAGTTTTCCTGTAAAGCCTTATATTCTGTTTTACATCAAGCTTGATGATGGGATTGAAATAGTCAGAATTTTCCATCAGTCAAGGGATATTGATCGCCTATTTTCTGAGTAAAATTTGATTCCACTGTTTCCAGTGCCATATCTATTCCACCCACTGCAAAGCTGATATCCGCAGCCACCAACGTCGCTGTATCATTTATACCATCACCTCCCATGCCGACAATCCCAGAACGGCGCAGTTTTTGAATTATTTGCAGCTTATCTTCTGGTAAGAGTTCTGCTTTATACTCTTTAATATCAAGCTGTTGGGCAATTTGCTGGGCTACCTGAGCGCGATCGCCTGTTAACATGACTAGATGTTGCAATCCCTGCTTTTTCAACAATCGCACAAAAGAAGTGAACAAAGTAATGCTAAAATATTTCTTATAAGGAGAAATTTAGCTTTATCCTCCCAATTACATTTTAGCGATCGCCTACCCGTAAAAAAAAGCGCGATCGCTTTTGTGCAGCCATCTCAAAATTTAAGCAAATCGAGAGCGATCGCACAACGATTATATAGTTAACTGAACTTGTACAAACTTGATTTGATGCCGCTTAAAACTTCTGAAAGTCAATTTTAGAAATTTTGACCTGTATAAATTGAGCGCACTTCCCCGTTGCGACGTACAACAGCTTCACCCTTACTCACCTCCACTAATGTCCAACCGCTTGAGCCAATGCTTTCACCCACATCAATGCGGCGCGTTACGCCATCAACTTTAAACAAAGCGGCAGATTTGTCACCTAATTCTAACAATCCTTCCAAAATATAGGTAGGAGCCGCAACACTTTCCAAATATGCCTGTTTTTCAGCTGTTTTTGGCTCTTTTGGCGTTGAGGATTCTGGGGCTGTGGCTGTCGGTAGTTTTGGTGGTGTCGCTTGAAAAGCAGTAACAGGTAAGACAGGTACAGGTTTAGACGGTTGTCGCAAAGTAATCGGTGCATTTCGCACAGCTACAGGCTTGAGTTCTGTTCGCACCGCAGCCGATACCATGTTTACAGGCACGGGTTTAGGTGCTTTGCTGACAGAATTTAAAGCGTTTTTTACTGGTTTCGATTTAGATGCGTGAGAAGGCACCGACGGTAAAATTTTCCGAACGCCAGCAATTGGGGGTGGCGCATAGCGCATTGGTTGCGGGGCTTGATAAACAGGGATGTAGATCCGCTCGACGATGGTTGTGCGGGGTGCTTGGGTGGGGGTTGTATTGTTAGCGGCCAGAACTGGTGGTAAGTTCCCGTTGGCTGGTGGATTTACTGTTGGGGTAACATAAGCAAAAGCTGTTTGGGTAGGAATTACCGCAGTGGCGATCGCAGTTTTAGTAGATTTTTGAGAGGTTCTTGCTTCTTGTCTGTCAATGATTGCCAGCGCTCCCAACATATATTGAACTAAATCTGCCTCAACTTCAACTTTGGTAGGCAATTGAGTTTGTAATTGGGGCTTTTGAATCGATTGCTCGATCAATTTATAATTTACCCGGTAAATTAATCCAGAGTTGAGCAAAAAGATAATACCAGCGATCGCCACGCCTAGGGTAGCTCCAAAAGACAGCAATTTGCCCCAAGCAGTCCGCGCTTTGTGATGCTTTGTACTGACTGATGTAGTTGCAGCGGGAGTACCAACTACAAACGTACTCAATTGCTTTCTACCTTGAGAAGTTGTTTCTATCGGTGGCGATGTTTCCGGCAAAACGATTTGCGATGTTTTGGACGTGGGGATAACATATTCTGGATACAGCGCCGTTTGCAAATCCTCTATACGGCTTCGTGGGGTGTGACTGCTGTAATGTATTGTTTGGGAAGGCATCCCATTACTATGCAAAATATTGTCAATATCGGCAAAGAGTTCATCCATAAAGCCATCAGCATATGACTCTATCGACCAAGGTTCGCTGCCGATCAGCTCTTCTGAAGGTTCCGGAATTATAAGATGGGTGCTGGCTTGTTGTGACATAGCGATTTTAAGTTGTGGCTTTTGGGACGATAGAGTTCGCCTATACTGCCTGAAAGTATGGATTTTGCCTATTTCTATGCAATCTCTCGTCCAAATTAGACAAGTTGATGGGGTAAGTAGTATGAAATGTCAACTTTAAACCGGAAACTGCTGATAATGCCAGTTTTGAACTAATGTCATCTATCATACCAGTCTCTTCCGGTTTCACCCTACTACTATACTCATCCTTCATGAAGTTTATTTTAAGCTAAAGCTGAAAACTCCTTGGGCGTCTTGTTCCTACGTAATTCTAAATATAGTAATAGGGCATTGACATCAGCAGGATTAACACCTCCTATACGTGCTGCTTGTCCGATTGTCAGTGGTTTTACGGTATTCAGCTTTTCTCGTGCTTCTTTGGATAGGGTATCAATCGTTGCGTAGTCTAGATCCCCTGGCAATTGACGGTGTGCTTGGCGGGCTATTTGGTCAATTTGATTTTGTTGGCGTTGTAAATACCCGGAGTATTTAATGTCAATTTCAGCACCTTCTTTTTCAGCTGTTTTTAAGTTGGGGTTGCCGAGTTGATATCTATCGAGGTCAACATAATGGAATCCCGGACGCCGCAGCAAGTCAGCAAGGGTGATTGAACCTTTGATTGTTTGTTGAGTACCGGAGGCGATCGCCATGCCCATTTCTGACTGTTCTTTTACCCGCGTTGCGTACAGCCGTTCTTTTTCGGCAGTAATATTCTCTTGCTTGCGAGTAAATAATTCCCAGCGGCGATCGTCAATCAGACCAATTTCCCGTCCCAAAGGAGTCAAACGTTGGTCGGCATTGTCAGAACGCAGTACTAAACGATACTCTGACCTACTCGTAAGCATTCGGTAAGGCTCACGCAAATCCTTGGTACACAAGTCATCTAACAGCGTCCCGATGTAACTTTCCTCACGAGAAAAAACAATCATTTCTTGACCGCGCACAAACCGCGCTGCATTAATTCCCGCCACAATTCCTTGGGTTGCGGCTTCTTCATAGCCAGTTGTACCATTAATCTGTCCCGCACAGAACAACCCAGCAACTTTTTTGGTCATCAACGTTGGATAACATTGAGTCGCTGGTAAGTAATCGTACTCAACAGCATAAGCTGGGCGCAGCATGGTACAGTTTTCTAAACCAGGAAGACTCCGCAACATCAAAAGTTGTAAGTTTTCTGGCAAGCCTGTAGAAAAGCCTTGAATATAAAGTTCGGGAATATCTCGCCCTTCTGGTTCAATAAAGATTTGGTGGCTTTCCTTATCAGCAAAGCGGACAATTTTATCTTCAATACTCGGACAATATCGCGGTCCTTTAGCTTCCACCCAACCGCCATAAACAGGCGACAAATGCAAATTTTCCCGAATTAGGCGATGAGTTTCCGCTGTCGTGCGGGTAATATGGCAAGGTATTTGTTCTCTTTCTACCCACACATCCGGGTCAAAGCTAAACCACCGGACTTCTTCATCCCCCGGTTGCGGTGACATTTTACTGTAATCTACAGACCGCTTGTCAACTCGTGCCGGCGTTCCCGTCTTTAATCGTCCGGTTTCAAATCCCAAGCGATTGAGAGTTTGTGTCAAGCCTTCAGCAGCAAATTCTCCAGCGCGTCCCGCTGCCATCGACTTGTTACCAACCCAAATTCGTCCCCCTAAAAATGTTCCTGTAGTCAAAATCACCGCTTTGCAGGCAAACCCGACACCAAAGTAAGTTTCAACGCCGATAACTTCATCGTTTGCGCCTAAAACTAAATCCGTCACCATTGCTTCGCGGATTGTTAAGTTTTCTTGATTTTCGACAATATTCTTCATTACTGCCGCATATTCCCGCTTGTCAGTTTGAGCGCGTAAAGCCCAAACCGCAGGTCCGCGCGAAGAGTTGAGAATCCGCTTTTGTAAGTAGGTGCGGTCTGCGATTTTACCGATTTCCCCGCCGAGTGCATCTACCTCATGTGTCAACTGAGATTTTGCCGGACCACCCACCGCTGGATTGCAGGGTTGCCAAGCAATTTTATCCAAGTTAAGTGTCAGCAGCAGGGTACGACAACCCAAGCGGGCGCTAGCGAGGGCTGCTTCGCAACCAGAGTGACCTGCACCGACGACAATGACATCGAAAGCGTCTTGGAATTCAATGGAATTGTGCATGGTCATACTTAAGTATCAGCAAGCTTAGAGTTATTCTTAATAATAACCGATTCAGTGGTTAACTGGTCGTACGTTCTTGACTACAATCAATTGTAATAACTATGGATAAAGAATATTTTTTTATATTTAAATTAAGTCAAAAAATAATGAAACGATTTCTGCGAAAAACTTATTTTATTAGTATTTTTATTTTTATAGTTTTTGCTTTAGTTGCTAGTAATGGAATTACTCATCGGACATTAAGTACAGATATCCAACAATTGCAAGATTGTTTAAATGCTCGTTCTTCAGCTGGTTATAGAGATTTAGATAAACTTTGCCCAAATACATCACAACCAATAATTTCACCAACTCCTACTACACCCCAAATTCCCGATGCAAATTTGCCTGAACCACAGCGTTTTTTGAGTGCGATCGCACATCAATTACCAACAATTCCCCAACCTGGTACTTTTGAATATATTTTGTTGAGAGCATACGGGGCAGCATTTGTAAATCAACAACCAGAAATAAAACTGCCGCCAAAAGTTATCTTAGCTAACGAGCAAGAAACGAAAGATTTTCAAACTACTTTAACAATGGGGAAAGTAAATGGTACTAATGACTGTTATTTACAAAAATCGGCAGCAGACGCTTTAAATAAAGCAAAATTAGCCGTCACAATTCCCTTAAAATCTGGTTATGGCGGTGGTGATTGTACTCGCACTTTTGCGACCAATTTGAGATTTTGGAGAAAATACGCTAATAACAATACTTTGGAACGAGTTAGGCAAGGTAAGGAGACAGCAATTCTCGGAGTAGTAGCACCACCTGGGGCATCACAACATCTCTGGGGATTAGCGATTGATTTACGGGTTTATAGTCAAGCGCAAAGACAAGCGCTGAACAAAAATGGTTGGTTTCAAACTGTAGAAAATGATGTCCCACATTGGACTTATGTGGGTTTAACTGAAGAAAATTTACCTAGATTTGGGTTTAAAAACAAAATCGTTAGGGGAACTACTTATTGGTTGATACCGCTGTAATAAATTATCTCAAAACTTTGAACTATTTTTCGATTTAGTAACTCCCAATAATAAATTATTAACAAGAGTTTCAGCAAATTGGTTGTCTAATGGTGCATGTCCTACCAATAACCGATAGAAAATCGGTCCATAGACTTGATCGATCACCACATCCAAGTCTAATGCTGACAACTCATCGTGTTCTATTGCTTGTTCAAATATTTGGCGAACGGCTGCTCGACGACGAGCAATGAACTGTTCGCGAAACGCTTCTGCCAAAGTTGAATCAGTATGTATTGCAGCAACTAGACTTGCCATTGTTGAACCAAATTTCATTGTTTTATGTGCAACAAATGACGCTTGTATAAATGCCAAAAGGTCGTCACGCAACGAGCCTGTGTTGGGAATCGCCACAACGTTAGCAGTTCTTTCGGCAAACGCCTCCATCACCACCGCAGCTTTATTTGACCACCAGCGATAAATGGTTTTATTGCTCACTCCTGCCTTGGCTGCAATTGCTTGAATCGTCATATCAGCATAGCCGACTTCTTCCAATAGCTCCGCCGCTGCATTGAGAATCGCTTGATGTGCTCGTTCACTGCGACGACGAGGATTCGGGACTTTTGACGCAGAACTCCCGTTCACGCTGTCATCAAAAAATCTTGCAGACGTAGACTCAGGCAATGGAACCATAACTTAGCTGTGCTATTTCGCAAATTATACACGACATATGTCGTTTACTCAATTATTGACAACACGACACATGTCGTTTATTCTAGGAATTATACAAATCGAGGTAAATTAGGCAAATGCAATCGACATTAACATCAGAAGAATGCCAAGCATTCAAGAACTTAGTTCAGGACTACTACGCTGTCTGGAGTCCGGGGCGTAACTCATTCGACATCAGCAAAGCAGAAAGTTTTTATAGCCAAGGATCTGAACTAACTGCCTACGATGTTTTCCACACAGACGGAGCGATCAAAGGATGGGATAATTACAGGGCTGAATTAACTAGAATTATGGATAATTTTGCAGATTTTAATATCATCATGAACAAGGATGATGTAGAGGTTTTTTGTCATGGTGATATTGCTTGGACAACCTCCGACTTCAAAATAAAAGGTGCGTTTAAAAATGGTCAACCAATTGAGTCAGTTGGTCGAAATTCACTTGTTTGGCAGCGTCAAGATAGCGGACGATGGTTGATTGTTCACGAACATTCCTCAGCACCAATTATGAGTTGAAAAGATATCTGGGCAATATACACTTCTGCATACATCACATATTTGAATTTCTATATTTTGTGCAATTGTGTAAATAGCGATCGCCTAATTTTTTCACGCTAGCGATCGCTTTTAAATAATTACTTCTGATATAGTGATTCTACAAAACTCGGAAATTTGACAGGGCAGCTATAAATATACGTTCCGCCCGCTACAATAATTACTACAATAAAAGCACACACCTAACTTTTGGAGTTTTGGCAGTGGGCTTATTTGATGATTTGAGTCGGTTTCTCGAAAACCGTTTAGAAGAATTTCTGCGAAATAATCCGCATTTAGAGTTAGAAGCGCTGTTAGAACAACTGCGCGAGCAAGAGGGAGACACGTTAAAGTTGATTGCAGATTTACAAGTACAGGAAAAGCGATCGCAAGACGATATTCTCTCCACCGCGCAAGAAATCCAAAAATGGCATATCCGCGTTCAAAAAGCGCAAGCTTCTGGTAGACAGGATTTGGTAGCAGCAGCACAAGAACGAGAAGCCGCTTTGTTGCGCGAAGGAAATCAGCGCTGGGGACAAATGCAAGGGCTGAAAGAACGCATTAATCAATCTAAAGAATTACTGCGGAAAATACAAGTACGCCGTCAAGAGGTGCAAACCAAAGCTGCTGAAGCACAGACAGTGCGTACTAAAGCTCAAACTCAGCAGCGCTTTGAAACTAATGGTTGGTCGAATAAAGCTAGCAGTTATAGTGGGTTTGACGACTTAGAAGAGAAGTTTTTGCGCTGGGAAACTCAAGATGAGTTGGATGCGATGAAGCGGAACATGGGAAAATAAACTGTAATCGGGGGTGGGGGATGGGATCGATAAGTTTCTTATTCTTGCGGCTACGAGAGCCGTAGAGCCGCGCTGAGAATACGGCGATGAGTTCTATCATGATTGAATACTTAACTTATTTTATATAAAAACTTATAAATTGTAGGTTGGTATTGAAAGGCAAAACCCAACCTACAATTTTTATGGACAAGCTATATAATTGGAATTTACCCAGCCTTCTAATCCATTAACTCTGTTGTTTGGTCCAGATATGACACGCACGTAAGACCAATTACTTTGAGATTTGATGGGGAGTACTGTATTTCCATTATTTAGTCCAGCCCTAGATTTTCCATTCGGAGATAAGCGAAGGGCTAACTGTCCTGTTTGGATGCCTGTTACACTACAATAAGCTTCTACAACTTCACTATCTGGTTGCAGTCTAACTTGGCTTTGATGAATATAACCAGAACGACCGCAAACATCTGTTTTGTACCATCCATTTGCATTATCATAGACAGCTATAGATGTTTGTGCTCTGACTGAACAAATAATAGCACCATTCGGTTTCGCTCTAACATTTGATGGCGGGTCTATAACAACAGCTGATTGTACATATTGGGCATTAGCTGAAGGTGCTTTCAAGAAGAAGGGAATGATAGCAAATAAAGTAATACTAGCACTCGAAAATACTATATTTTGAATCGTTTTCTTCATATTTTTACTATTTTTCAATCTCATGTTTTGATTTATATCATGTCCGTTTACATGCAATTTAATTGCAACTGAAGCAATCTCCATTAGGAGTGCGATCGCTTCTCAATCACAAAGACTCTGCGTGCATACATTCGCGTTCGCAATGAAAAATTATAAGTGATTAAACGGAGATGAGAATATTGATTTTAACCAAAAAATCAATATTTTTATTTATACTAATAAAAATTAATAATATGCCAGGGTGATTTTACCGAAAATCACCCTGGCAATCGCTTTTTAAATTGTTATTGCTGAAGTTTGCGAATTATGTCAATAATTTGTTGATAATACTGTGTATTTCCTTCTTGTTGATATAAATCGGCTGCTTTCTGAAAATCGGCGATCGCACTTTCTATATCTCCCAAATTATGGCGGATATCAGCCCGAACGATGTAAGCTGATGCGAAATGCGGTTCTAAATCCAAGGCTTGGTTTAAGTCTAAGAGCGCTTGTTGGAAGTCACCCAACAAAGAATAGCTACGACCTCGATTGTACCAGTTTTCAGCAACGCTCTTGTCTATGGTTATTGCCCGGTCGTAATCTTCAATTGCACCTTGAAAATCTTCTAAAGCATAGCGAGCATTAGCGCGATCGCTGTAAAATGCAGCTGTGCTGGGGTTAATTTTTATTGCTTTAGTATAATCGGCGATCGCTCTTTCATAATCTTCTAAAACAAAGTAGGTAGAACCCCGATTGTAATAAGCTTCTATCAAGTCGGCATTGAGTTGTAATGCAGAATTATAATCTTCAATCGCACCTCGTTCATCTCCTAAATTGCGACGAGCATTACCTAGATTGCAGTATGCTTGAGAGAAGTTAGGATTAAGCTGAATTGCTTTTTGGTTATCTACAATTGCACCGGCAAAATCTTCGAGAGCATCGCGGGCAATAGCTCTACCATAGTATGCTTCTATTAAGTTGGAATTAATTTCTAATGCGCGATCGTAATCGGCGATCGCCTCTTGATAATTCCCTAAACTACGATGAGCGGTTGCGCGATCGCAATATCCTTCAGCTAGATGGGGATGAAGTTGCAATAATTCGTTACAATCTGCAAGTGCCCCTTGAAAATCCCCTAATTGAGAGCGTGCATTCGCTCGAAAGCCGTAAACTAAAACTAGATACGGATTCTGCTCTAATGCGTGATCGTAATCTTCAATAGCTGCCTGATAATCTCCCAAGATGGCACGCACAAGACCCCGATTATAGTAAGCTTGTACATCATCGGGATGCAGTTTTAAAGTTTGATTAAAGTCAGCAATCGCTTTCTCATACTCTTTGAGGGAAGTATAAACCAGACCGCGATTGTAGTATGCCGTTGCATAATTAGGGTTTATTGTCAATGCGCGGTTGTAATCGGCGATCGCTTCCTGATAATCTGCAAGAGCGTAGCGGGCATTACCTCGATTATGATAAGCATCTATAAAATTGGGATCTAGTCGCAATGCCAGATTTTGATCAGCGATCGCACTTTGATAATCTTTTAATTGATAGCGAACATTACCCCGATTGCTGTAAGCTTCAGCAAAATTAGGATTTAGCTCCAAAGCTGAGTTAAAATTTTCAATTGCTTTTGGATAATCGCCTTGTTCGCAAAGCGTCAAACCTTGATTATAGTAGGCAATAGACATATCAAAATTAATCTGGGCAGCTAAGGCAGGATTAATTTTGATTGAGGAGTGATAATCGGCGATCGCATTTTGATAATCACCCATTGCAAAATAAGCATTACCTCGGTTTTGGTAAACTTCGGCAAAATCGGGATTGATTTGCAATGCAGAGTTAAAAGAAGCGATCGCTCCTTGATAATCTCCTTGGGAATTCTTGTTTATTCCTTGGTGTAAAAAATCTTCAGCATTCATCTGATTTTTGATTCAAAAAGCTTGAATCCACTCTTTGACAAAATATTCTGTCCAGATATTATTTTGCCAATAGGGGTCATTTTCAATCAACTCGCGCACAGTCGCTTCATTATCGGCTTCGTAAATGCCGAAAACTTTGGTTACATCCTTAGTCGGACCAATTGTCACCAATACACCCGATTCTTTTTGTTTTGCGAGTCCGTCTAAATGCGCTTGACGATGAGGCGCACGTTTTTCTAGAACGTCTTCGCAATAAGTTCCCCACATTATATATTTTGCCATAAATACACCATCTAAAATTACAAAAGGTCTAAAAAGGAGTTAGGGGTCAGAAGTCTGGAGGCAGGAGACAGGAGTCAGGAGGTAGGAGTATGAAGTTTGGAGTTATAAGTTTTTAATTAACTCCTAACTCCTCGTTCCTAATTCTTCATTCCCAACTCCTAACTTTTAACTCCTAAGACTGACGCCGAATTTTTCAACCAATGCTTCACGGACTTTGTTATGAACTGGTTCGACTTCAGCATCAGTGAGAGTGCGATCGCTTGTTCGATAAACTAAACGAAACGCTAAACTGCGTTGTCCTTTTGGTACATTATCACCGCGATATTCATCAAATAATTCCACAGATTCTAATAAATCTTTACCAGCTTTGGCGATCGCTTTTTCAATTTCCGCAACAGTTATTTTAATCGGTGCAAAAAAGGCGATATCGCGATCGGCTGCTGGATAAGTAGAATAAGGTTTAAATTGCGGTACTAGTATTTCATCTTTTTCTAGAGAATCCAACAGCACATCTAAATCCAGTTGAAACAGGTAAACTGAATCTGGTAAACCTTTTTCGCGCCGCACTTGCGGATGTAATTGTCCAAAAGTACCGAGTCTATTACCGCGTATCCACAAAGACGCGGTGCGTCCTGGATGCAAGCGTGAATTTTGATTATCTGGTTGATATTCTACCTGCAAACCAAGTTGCTGAAATACACTTTGTAAAATGCCTTTGGCTTCAAACCACGTTAAAGGTTGTTCGCCACTTTTTGACCATTTACCAACAGTGCGATTTCCCCCCATAATTCCGGCTACGGCTTCGGCTTCTTGCAAACCGTCTTCTTCTAGCCAAAAAATGCGCCCAATTTCAAAGCCGTTCAGCGAACCGTTTCCTTGCTCTAAGTTATATTGAAAAGCATCAATCAACCCGGAAATTAGCTCGGTTCGCAGCGCCGAATATTCTATAAATAACGGGTTTGACAGCACTATCTGTCTTTCTCCCTGTGGTTTCACCAAAGAGTATTGTATTAGTTCTGTCAATCCTTCTGCCCTGAAAGAAGCTCGCAATTTGCGTATAAGTTCCTGATCTAAAGGCAGATAACCAGCTTCGGATTTTTCTGGTAAAGTATCGCAAAAGTTATCGTAACCATAAAGACGGGCAATTTCTTCAATTAAATCGATTTCCCGTTCTAAATCGCGGTAACGATAGGGGGGGACAGTTACTGTCCAAGCACCCTCCTCAGAGGAAGTTAGCTGACATCCCAATGCAGTCAGAATGCGCTCAACGTCTTGCGCTTGCAGTTCTCCGGTTTTCTCACCCATCTCGATTGGTCCGAGAAGTTGATTAACTCGCTCTAAACGCAGTGCGATCGCCCGACTCCAAGTAGATGGGTCAGGGCGCGTATCAGCAATTTCCTGATTTACAATAGTTCCCTGTGCTATCTCCACTATCATGGATAAAGCGCGGTGTGTGGCTTTTTCCAACTCAGCGCGGTTCACACCTCGTTCATATCTTCCAGAAGCTTCTGTTCTTAAACCGATGCTACGCGAAGAACGGCGAATTGCTACAGAGTCAAATAATGCCGCTTCTAAAAAGATATTTTGCGTACCGTGATGCACTTCCGTTTCTTCTCCACCCATCACCCCTGCCAAAGCAACGGGTTTGTTGTTAGCGGTAATTAACAAATTTTGGGTGGTTAGATTGCGGGTTTGTCCATCCAGAGTTTTTAGCGATTCTCCCGCGTTAGCGAAGCGCACCCCAACTTGTAAAGGCGAATCTCCCCCCAAGCGATCGCGATCAAATGCGTGCAGTGGTTGTCCCCATTCCAACAACACATAATTGGTAATATCCACAACATTATTTATTGGTCGCGTTCCCGCAGCCCGCAAACGTTGTTGCAACCAATCAGGAGAAGGCGCAATTTTTACATTTTCAATTACCGTACCAATATAAGCCGGACAAGCTTGCGTTTCATCAATTTTTAAAGTTGAATTTCCCGCACTTTGAGGAACAGACACCTCACCCGGTTCAGGAATTGTCAACTTTCCACCTGTCAGCGCTGCTACTTCCCGCGCTATCCCTACCATACTTAAAGCATCAGCGCGATTAGCAGTAGCAGTGACATCTAAAATCACATCATCCAAACCCAACAACGGACGAACATCGCTACCCAGTTGGAGATTTTCTTGAGGAAAAATATGAATTCCGTCTACATCAGTGGGTAAACCGAGTTCCTTCAAAGAACAAATCATGCCTTGAGAAGCAACACCTCGCAGTTTCGCAGGCTTGATTTTTAAATCGATATTTGGTAGATAAGTTCCTGTCGTTGCTACTGGCACATAAATATCTGCTCGGACATTTGCGGCGCCACACACGATATTTAAAGTTTCAGAAGCACCGATATCAACTTGGCAAACACTCAACTTATCAGCGTTGGGGTGAGGTTGGCGCTCAAGCACTTTTCCAACAACAACGCCATTTGCCCAAGTGCGGCGGTCTTCAATATCTTCCACCTCAAACCCTGCCATTGTCAAGGTTTCGGCTAATTTATCGCTTGTTAATTTTATCTCAACTAGTTCCCGCAGCCAACTTAGAGAAATACGCATGGAGTGTGCTTGCTAATTCTATGAATCGTATGAATGCTTCAATTTTAGATTGTAAGAGTGGCGATCGCGCTCTTGTTCCTCGCAAGGCGTACCCCCCAACTTGAATAATCCTACTACGACGTTGTACTTACTGAAAAACTCTCCTCTTACCTTTCCCCCTTCACTCGTTCCCAGGCTCCACCCTGGGAGCGCTCTTCAAGAGGCTCTGCCTCCACTAACATTAAGCCAGAGGCAGCAGCCCCTGTAAATGCATTTCCAGGTTACACCTGGGAACAAGGGGAATCCCCAGTCCCCAGTCCCTAACTCAAATGCATAAACACGATTTTCAGCAATTCTGAGCGACTAAACGGCTTAGTTAAATACCCCGATGCTCCAACAAATTTTGCTTTTATCTTATCTATAATTCCCTTACTTCCAGTAACAAAAATTATTGGAGTTTCTTTGAACATTGAATTATTGCGTATTAGCCTACACAACTCATAACCATCAATTCCCGCCATATTCAAATCTAGTAATATCAAGTCGGGTTTGTGCCGAACAATTGACATTACTGCTTTTAGCGGATCGACAATTGTCACTACAGAAAAATTTTCATCTTCTAGTAAGCGAGTAATTTCTTTCAGCATTGTCGGGCTGTCATCAACAGAAACTATTTTGTGAAGTTTTCGTTCTGTTAAAGTAGCAGTGTTTGTCTTATTTTTTGTTACTAATTGCTGATAATCCTCTTTGAGAGAAGAAGATATATCTGGTAATCGCTCACGAATATCTCTATTTTCGGCAATACTTGGCTTCTGCTTGTTACTAGTGCTACTAGGCGCTATGATCTCAGCTAATTCGGCAATATCACTATTAACTGATAACTCTTCACAAGTCTTGGGAAATTTATCAAATGGTGGATCTGGTTCATGTAATAACAGCGCTCCATGTAAGATATAAGGATGTAAAGTTTGCGCCAGTTTTAATTCATCTTGATTCAGAATTACCGCAAGATGACGCAAGCTAAAACCTTTCATCCAATGAGTTAAATTTGGCTGAATTTCTGCAACTTTTTCTGGTTTCATTCTTGTAGAAACACACAGATAAGGGCGCTGAAATGGAGAAGAAATTTGCGGTGCTAAAGAATGCCAATTTTTCAATCTTTCTTCACAGCATTCAATTACTTTGTCTAGATCCAGGTTGCAAATTTTTGACAGATATGTATCTGTGAATTTATATGTCCCTTGCTTGATTAATAAAAATGATTCAATCACTTCTTTAACCAGTTCTTGGATTAGCAATCCGGCTTGTGCAGAATTTAGATATTTTTCACTGACAAGCCAGCAAATCGCTTGATAATCAGACGGCTGGTTTGCCAAAGTGTCGTACAGTTGTTTCAGCTTACCGTGTGAGTCCCTTTCAAACATTAGGCGTAACTGAACACGAGTTTCGCTCTTTAGCTGGGGAATTTGGCGACTAAGCCGACGTAAATGCCGTTCGAGTCGATCAAAAGGTTCAACTGAATCGCTGGCATAAGTAATTTTGCCGTGTTCTAAGTAGATAGACCAGGAAACTGAGTTGCTAAATGCTTCTAAACAAGTACTCTCAGAACAATTAGATAACTGTCTTAACAAACCCAGGGGACTCAATTTGGTAAATGTGCCAGAATTACTCATTTTTTTGGATAATTTGCGGTAAATTAGACCAAATACTTCTAAAATTTAAGTATCTGTAATGAGGCACCCTGTTAAATTGAATATTTCTCTACAAACAAATTTTTAAGTTTGGGTATATACATATATTACATATATGCAATAATTACCATATCTTTAATTTGTTATATTTTGCACTATATATTGAAATAAAATATTTTCGATTTCATTTTGATTTTAAGTGTGCATAGTTACACAAGTATAGTGAGAAACCTGATTAGATTAATTATGATGAGTTTATTTCATCTAAAATCTGAATTCGCTACATAGAATCTTTAAAATTCAACATGAGCAGGGTACGCGATCCTTGGTATTCTATAAGGGTTACTTACAATTTTTCGTAGATGCAGCGCTACAGGTCATGCGAGTCCTTAGGAAATTCCCTTTTACTCAACTACATTGTAAGTTAAGATTTTCTTAAATCCTTAGGGATTCTGCTAGTAGTAATCTGTTTAATAAATAAGAGAGCACTCTTCCAATCACCTACAAAAATGTAGTTTAATCGGCGCTTTCAATTATATACTTTGAGAAAAAGGGAAGTAAGGCTTTGGACTTTAACATAACACAAAAGGTTATGCCTGATACATTAAAACTGGATGAAGTAGTTGAATTTGCTGAGAACCCAGAACCACGTTGTCCTTGCGTATTATTACTAGATACCTCAGGTTCGATGCAAGGAGAGCCGATTGAGGCTTTAAATCAGGGGTTACTGAGTTTGAAGGACGAATTAGTAAAAAATTCTCTCGCAGCCCGAAGAGTAGAAGTAGCAATAGTTACTTTTGATAGTAACGTAACTGTAGTGCAAGACTTTGTGACTGCCGATCAATTCAATCCGCCGATTTTGACAGCACAAGGGCTGACAACTATGGGTTCGGGAATTAATAAAGCCTTGGATTTAATTCAAGAGCGCAAGCTTCAATATCGCACTAATGGCGTTGCTTACTATCGTCCTTGGGTATTTATGATTACCGATGGAGAACCGCAAGGCGAATTAGAACAATCGATAGATCAAGCGTCCCAGCGTTTGCAAACAGATGAAATAAATAAACGTGTTGCTTTTTTTACCGTTGGGGTGGAAAATGCTAATATGACACGCTTAAGTAAAATTGCTGTACGTACTCCTTTGAAACTCCAAGGACTGAACTTTGTAGAGATGTTTGTTTGGTTATCGGCGAGTATGTCAGCGGTTTCGCATTCACAGGTAGACGAACAGGTTGCACTACCACCAATCGGCTGGGGATCTGTTTAAAAAGCGATCGCCCTTGGCGGCGGCTGACCCATCGCCGCAATTATATTTACACAGCTGTTGGCAGAATGAACACATCAAGCAAAATATCTCAATGGCGGGTAGTAGCCGCATCAGTAGGTGGTACAAGCCATTTAAAAAACAAGCAGCTGTGTCAAGACGCACATCACTGGCAAATATTGCCAGATAACGTTTTGGTAGCAGCGGTAGCAGATGGTGCAGGAAGTGCAGTAAGCGGGAAAGTTGGAGCGATGGTGGCTGTGGAAGCAGCTATCGAAAATATATCTGTTAAACAATTCACCCGGCGAACCTTGGATGATGAACAAGTGCGATCGCTTTTAAATGATGCGATCATTGCCGCAAAACTTGCCGTTGAGGATGAAGCAGCCGCTTGTGACAAACAGCCACAAGATTTAGCAACCACCTTAATTATTACGATTGCTACACCAGAACTTGCCGCAGTAGTGCAGATCGGTGATGGCATGGCAGTGGCGAAGGATCGCATGGGCAACTTACTCGCTCTAACTATGCCTGACAACGGCGAATACATCAACGCCACGACTTTTTTGACTTCGCCTAATGCCCTAGATACAGCGCAAATGAGAATATGGCGCGAAGCCATAGTAAACGTTGGTGTGCTCACCGACGGGTTACAAATGCTGGCATTAAACATGGCAGTGGGTGAGCCTCATAAACCTTTCTTTTTTCCTCTATTTGACTTTGCAGCCAATGCGGACGATAAAGGAGCGGCAAAAGAGCAGTTAGTGACGTTTTTGCGTTCGGATCGGATTACGCAACGTACTGATGATGACTTAACGCTAATAATTGCTGCCTTAAGCGACTAAAAGCGTAGTTGAGCGACTTTAACTTAAATAACCCCCGTAGATTGTAATTCTATCATGCAGGTACTACGTTGTCTTACTAAACAAGAAATTCTCAACCTCACCATCAGTTTAGGGCGAGGCGGAGAAGCTTGTATTTATGCTGTGCCAAACGATGGCAATTTAGTGGCGAAAGTTTATCACAAACCAACTGAGCAACACGCTCGCAAACTGTTGGCAATGCTTGCCAACCCACCAGAAAACCCCACAGCTAGTTTAGAGCATATTTCTATTGCTTGGCCCTATGAAACACTCAAAGCAGTAGACGGAAGCGATCGCATTGTTGGCTTTTTAATGCCGCGCATTCGAGGGATGCGTCCCGCGATTGACTTTTACAACCCCAGAACTAGGCGCGAGCACTGTCCATTATTTAATTATCAATACTTGCTGCGTACCGCTCGTAATTTGGCGGCAGCTTTTGCCGCTTTGCATAACAGCGGCTACTGCGTCGGCGATGTGAATGAATCGAATATCATGGTCAGCGACACAGCATTAGTGACGCTAGTAGATACAGATTCGTTCCAAGTACGCGATGCAAATCAAAATATAATTTTCCGCTGCCAAGTTGGGAAACCAGAGTTTACCCCACCAGAGCTACAAAATAAAATTTTTGCTCAATACGATCGTGCGATCGCCCATGACTTATTTGGGTTGGGAGTATTGATATTCCAACTGTTAATGGAAGGTACACATCCATTTTCTGGTATTTATCAAGGCGCAGGCGAGCCACCCACCTACGAAGCACGCATTGCTCAGGGTCATTTTACTTACAGTCAACAGCGCCGCGTCCCCTACACTCCAACCCCGATTGCGCCACCTTGGGAAACTCTTCCTCCCAGCTTACAAGAAATGTTTGTCCGCTGTTTTGAGCATGGTCATAACAACCCAGAGATGCGTCCCAGCGCTCAAACTTGGCTGTTAGAACTAGCTGAAATCGAAAATGACCTAATTACCTGCACAGTTAATTCCCAGCACCGCTACAGCAGCCATCTGCACAAGTGTCCTTGGTGTGAACGTACCTTGCGCTTAGGCGGACGCGACCCTTTTCCATCACAAAAGGCAATACAATCTAAAGAACATCTACAACCGCGCAAACAAACTCGACGCAACATCCCAGCGACACGTACCAACGTTTCTCCAATTCCAGCAAACCAGATTAATTATCGCCAATTAGTACAACCGCAAAAATTTTCTTATTATCAATCTCGTAAGAAATCAAAATTTTACCCAGTGATTTTGTGTTTGCTGGGTTTTGGGATGTTAGGTTACTTAGACCTAATGATTAAATTTACTCGTCCCTTAGTTTCCCAAAATCAATACGCTCAACAAACCTTGATGTCTCGTCAGGAGCAAAGCAAAAATAATCTCACTTTTGCAGATTACTATAAACAGGGTCATGCGTCTTATAAAGTGCGAAACTATGACCAAGCACTGAGCAATTTTAGCCACGCAATCAAACAAAATCCTACACACGCCAAAGCACATATTAACCGTGGCAATACCCGTTACAACCTGAAAGACTATGATGGCGCAGTTACCGACTATAGTCAGGCTATACAAATTAATCCTAATGAAGTAAAGGCTTATGTAAACCGGGGCAATGCCCGCTATATGCTAGCCGAATATAGCAGCGATCCTGATAGAGATTACAACCTTGCCCTAGCAGACTTTAATAATGCCCTACGTCTTAATCCTAATGAAGCCGAAGCTTATATCAGACGCGGTATAGTCCGTTCTCAACTTGCTAAATATAGCGGTGACTCTCAACAAGATTACCGCAAAGCAATTAAAGACTTTAATCAAGCGATCGCTTTAAACGGAGGCAAGTCAGAAGCTTATTTTCAGCGGGGTCTTGTTCGTTATCAAATTGGTCAATACAGCAGCGATTTCGATCAAGAATACAAAGAAGCGATCGCCGACTTTAACCAAGCATTAAGCATCGATTCTCAAAGCGCGAAATTTTACTTAAAGCGAGGTATAGTGCGCTACGAACTGTCACAGTATGGCGGCAAGAATTCTAGTACAAATCGTACGCAAGCGATCGCCGATTTGCAGACATCTGCCAAAATTTTCCTTGAGCAAGAGGATATGGATAATTACCAACAAGCATTAAGCAGCATCTGTGTCGTTTTGGAAAACAAATGTGACACTTTCTTTGAAAATACAACTAGCTTAGTAAAAGGTAGTTAAAAACTGAAAAACACCCTAACAATTAAATACTTTGTATTTAGAAAGAGCTAACCCACGCTTAGGTTAGCTCTTTCTAATAATATTTATTTTTTCTTTTTATTCAAAGATAAAATAAATATTACAATTATTCACAATCAGTTACAAAGATTTTTCGTTTTTTTACAGATAATAGAACTTTATTTACCTTGTCTTCATACTTAAGAACGAAAATACAGTTAAATTTATTACTGAGAAAATTGACAATTAACTTTTTCTCGCAAGTTAAGTTGATAGGCTCTCAGTTTACAAAAGTTCAAATACTCATCTACCTAAACATTCCGAGGTAATTGCATGAAAGCAGTGATTTTGGCTGGAGGACTTGGTACGCGTCTGAGTGAGGAAACTAGCGTTAGACCCAAGCCGATGGTGGAGATTGGTGGTAAGCCCATCCTGTGGCATATCATGAAAACTTATTCTGCTCACGGTATTGATGACTTTATCATTTGTTGCGGTTATAAAGGATATGTAATCAAGGAGTATTTTGCCAATTACTTCTTACACATGTCAGACGTAACCTTTGATATGCGGTTTAACCAGATGAATGTGCATCGTGGCAATGCTGAACCCTGGCGTATCACCTTAGTAGATACAGGTGATAATACCATGACAGGTGGACGTTTGAAGCGTGTTGCAGACCATGTTGGTAATGAAACTTTTTGCTTCACCTACGGTGACGGTGTTAGCAATGTGAATATCACTGAGCTAATTAACTTTCACAAAGAACAAAAAACTTTAGGTACACTAACCGCAGTTCAACCAGCTGGACGCTTTGGTGCCATATCCTTAGGACACGACCAAACCAAAATCAACAGCTTCCGCGAAAAACAAGATGGTGATGGTGCTTGGATTAATGGCGGTTATTTTATCCTAGAACCCGAAGTAATCAACTTGATTGCTGATGATTCCACCGTTTGGGAACAGCAGCCATTAGAAAAGCTCGCAGAAATGGATCAGCTGTCTGCTTACAGACATCACGGTTTTTGGCAACCTATGGATACTTTGCGCGATAGAAACTACCTTGAAGACCTATGGAAAAATAACAAGGCTCCTTGGAAGACGTGGTAGTAAGGTTATCAGTTATGAGTTATGAATTAAGGACTTAACTTTTAACTCCCCACTCTTAACTTAAAAAACCTCCTGACTCATAAAATTTAAACTTTTGTAATTAAAGGTGCATAAAATACCAATGTATGATTTTGCGATAATAGGTGGGGGAATAGTTGGACTTTCTACAGCAATGGCTTTGGGAAAACGCTATCCCAATGCACAAATTTTAGTTTTAGAAAAAGAGAGCAAATGGGCATTTCACCAAACCGGTAATAACAGCGGTGTAATTCATTCTGGTATCTACTACAAGCCAGGAAGTTTCAAAGCTAAATTTTGCCGTGATGGTAGTCGCTCAATGGTGGAATTCTGCCAAGAGCATGATATTGCTCATGAAGTTTGCGGTAAAGTGATTGTCGCTACTGATGAACAAGAGTTACCGCGCCTAGAAAATCTTTACAAGCGCGGCTTGGAAAATAATCTAGAAGTCAAGAGAATCAGTGCCGAAGAAGTTAAAGAAATTGAACCTCATGTCACTTGCGTAGCCGGCATCCGCGTATCTTCAACTGGTATTGCCAATTACAAGCAAGTTTGTCTTAAGTACGCAGAATTAATTGAAAAGCAAGGTGGCGAACTGCGTCTAAATACAAAAGTTGAGAAAATATCTCGCAGTGGCAAAAATCAAGTACTAGAAACTAATAACGGTACTTTTGAAACTCGCTTTGTGATTAATTGTGCTGGATTGCATAGCGATCGCGTTGCCAAATTGGCTCAAGTCGATCCGCAAGCCAAAATTGTACCATTCCGGGGCGAATACTACGAACTCACCCCAGAAAAGCGCTATCTTGTCAAGACTCTAATTTACCCCGTTCCGAATCCAGATTTTCCCTTCTTGGGTGTCCACTTTACCAAGATGATAGACGGCAGCGTCCACGCAGGACCAAATGCAGTTCTGAGCCTCAAGCGCGAAGGATACAAAAAAACAGACTTTGACTTGCGTGATTTTGCTGAAGTCATGACTTACCCAGGTTTCTGGAAATTGGCAGCAAAACACGCTGACGAAGGAATACAAGAAATCATTCGCTCGTTTAGTAAAGCAGCTTTCACCAGAAGTTTACAAAAATTAATTCCCGAAGTGCGATCGCAAGATTTAGTTCCCTGCCATGCAGGAGTTCGCGCCCAAGCCTTAATGAATGACGGTAAACTAGTAGACGACTTTTTGATTGTTCAAGATCAAAACTCCGTCCATGTTTGCAATGCTCCTTCTCCTGCTGCCACTTCTTCACTGGAAATTGGCAAATCCATTGTCGCCCAAATTCCCGAACAGTCGCATCTAATGAGCGCAGCAGTCAATTAATTTTTGATTAGTTACTTTGCATCTACCCTAGATTCACCTGCGCTAGCCAGGTAGCGCAGGCATTGTTTAATCAACCGCTAGATAGGCTTACTACATCATTTCTAGCGTTGTAAAATAAGCGAATCAATTATTTATCAGGGTTTTTGCTATGTCCATTTGCTCTAACAGTCAGCCGATCGTTCTAGTCTGTGCTGCTGATAATAACTATGCCATGCCCCTTGCAGTCACAGTTCGTTCAGCCCTTGAAAATCTAGGAACTAATCAAAAAATAGCCTTATTTGTTCTTGATGGAGGAATTACTGGATCGAACAAAAATAAGATTATCAAATCACTTCAATCAGAAAAGATAAATATTTCTTGGATACAACCAGATAACGCACTATTTACAAATCTGGTATTAACTAGGCATCTGACACCAAGCTGCTATTATCGGCTGTTAATCACCGAATTTTTACCACCAGAGTTTAAAAAGGCAATTTATCTAGATACCGATATGGTAGTCACGGGAGATTTAGGAGAAATATGGAACATTGAAATTGGCGATGACTATGCACTAGCAGTTCAAGACGACGTAGAACTGTATATATCCATGTCTGATGGTTTAAGAAACTACAAAGAAGTCGGGCTTTCTGGTGATGCTAAATATTTCAATTCTGGACTTCTAGTAATTAATCTAGAAAAGTGGCGAACTGACAAAATAGGCGCGAAGGTTCTCGAATATATCAAACAAAATCAAGAATATGTTCGTAACGACCAGGATGGGCTAAATGCTGTTCTTGCAGGTAAATGGCGAGAACTTCATCCAAAATGGAATCAAATGCCCAGGATATACGATTATCCATCATGGGAAAATAGTCCGTTCCCAGAAGATGTTTATCAGGATCTCCTTGACCAACCTTGTATTATTCACTTTACTAATACTCCCAAACCTTGGTATGCAGGAGTTAAAAGTGAATGTACCCATCCTAAAAAAGATTTATTCTTCCATTATCTTGACGTAACAGATTGGTCAGGCTGGCGGGATACAATCTGGAGAAGATTGGCTAGAAAATTCATGAAATTAACATCATTAAATACATCCAAGTTGTGAAAGTATAGTGATAGTAATTTTCTTGAATTATTTTTTACTGGCAAAACTGCCAAAATAATCAAATTCATCAATCTATAGGAATTAAAATCCATGAAAATTCTTGTCACCGGCACCGAAGGTTATTTAGGTTCATTATTACCTCCCTTGTTAATCGAACGAGGACACGAAGTTATCGGCGTAGACACCGGTTATTATAAAGTGGGTTGGCTGTACAACGGTACTGAAGTAACGGCAAAAACCCTTAATAAAGATATCCGTAATATCACCGCTGAAGATTTGCAAGGTGTCGAGGCGATCGTTCACATGGCGGAACTCTCCAACGACCCCACGGGACAACTGTCACCTACTATTACCTACGATATCAACCATAAAGGTTCTGTTCGCCTTGCCAAACTAGCCAAAGAAGCAGGTGTGCGTCGCTTTGTTTATATGTCTTCATGCAGTGTTTACGGTGTTGCTACAGAAGGTGATGTCACCGAAGAATCATCAGTGAATCCGCAAACAGCTTACGCAGAATGCAAAACCTTAGTAGAAAGAGACGTCACACCACTAGCTGATGATGACTTCTCTCCTACTTTTATGCGAAATGCTACTGCCTTTGGTGCTTCCCCCAGAATGCGGTTTGATATTGTTTTAAACAACTTGGCAGGCTTGGCATGGACTACCAAAGAAATTAAAATGACCAGCGATGGTACACCTTGGCGTCCTTTAGTTCATGCGTTAGATATTTGTAAGGCAATTGTCTGCACGGTCGAAGCACCACGGGATATTGTACACAAACAAATCTTCAACGTCGGCGATACTACTAACAATTATCGAGTTAAAGAAATCGCAGAAATTATTGCTGATACTTTCAAAGGTTGTAAATTATCCTTTGGCGATAGCGGTGCAGACAACCGCAGCTATCGAGTATCTTTTGAAAAAATTAACACAATCCTACCTGGATTCAAGTGTGATTGGAATGCTCAACGTGGCGCTCAACAGTTGTTTGATTTGTTCAGCAAAATTGATATGACTGAAGAAACTTTCTTATCTAGAGGTTTCACCCGCTTGAAGCAGCTAGAATACCTAATTCGCACCCAACAAATTGACCAAGATTTCTTCTGGACGAAGAAATAATTAGATTATTTCATTCGCCGTTAATGACTGCTTGAAGCTTCCGAATCAAATCCTTTTGGTTCGGGCTTCTCTTATGTACGTTAATTAGTTTTTCTTACATTTTTAGCAACAAGAATTTGTGAGTGATTATTTGAGGTACAATCCAAGCAAGTTATCAGTTGCGTTTTCTATCAAAAAAAATGAATAAATTACTCACCATTGCTATCCCTACTTACAACCGCGCCCAGTTACTTGATAAACAATTAGCATGGCTTGCTCAAGCCATAAAAGGCTTTGAATCAGAATGTGAAATTTTCGTTTCTGATAATTGTTCCCCAGATAATACTCAAGAAGTAGTCAAGAAGTGGCAAAGAAATCTTAGCCATGTCACTTTTACTTATCACAAAAATACAGAAAATATAGGCGTGATGCGAAATATCATTCATTGCCTTAAGTCAGCAAAAACTAAATTTGTATGGGCAATTGGTGATGATGACCCCATCCAAGAAAGAGCAGTCGCCTATACTATAAATAAAATAAAAAAAAATAACGATTTATCATTATTGTTTCTCAACTTTTCCGGTCGGAACAAAATCAGTGGTGAACCTGTCCATCCACCTACAATAGTTGGTAATCGCTGGTTTGATGCTGATACAGAAGATGGAAACGGTGACGGCAAAGCGATATTTGAACATTGTTATTCCAAAAGTGTCGGTGCTGTCATTTTTCTGACTGCTACGGTATACAGAACCGACCTGGTAAAAAGCGCTTTGGAAATTTGGCAAGATGCGGCGAGTAACTGGATATCCTTGGCATATTTAGCAGGATATTGTGCAGCGAATGGCAGTGTAATCGTCACTAAAGATACTTATATGGAATGTGTTGTCGGTGTTAGCTATTGGCAGAAAGAGCCAAAATCTGCCTTGTTAATGCAATACAAACACATTCCGGAAACTATTAATAAATTTCACCAGATTGGATATTCTAAGAAGTTTTGCAATCGGATGATGTTGCAAAATTTTCAACAAGTCAATTTTAAAGTCTTTTTAGGGGCTTTGAAAAGATGGCCTGCATTCACTCTAAATGTAGGAATTACCTTTTTAACTTTAGTAAGTTTATCTGCTATTGAAGAAGTCTATCCTCAAAATTTAAAGAGAGCTGAGTCAAGGCTTACTTCTGAAGAATTAATAAATTCTAAGCAATAAATATCAAAATTGATCCCTAAAACAATCCAAACATCATGAATAAAGCGCTGTTCTATGCTTGACACCATCACAAATAAAATATTTGAACTGAAATCAGAGTTAGGTTACAGAACTGCACTGCTGAACCATGCCAAAAATTTGCCTGCATTAGAGTCAGGCGATCGCTATATTGTTAACACTCTCCAAAAAGAAGGCGTTTACGTCACAACACTCGACGAATTGGGATTAACCTCCACCCCAGAACTTCTCAATGCTGCTTACAGTCAATTGTCCAGTATGCCAACACCTAGCCACAACAGTGCAGGTAAATTGCTTCCCCAAATTTACACAGTTACAGATTTACCCGAATTTTCCAATTGGGCACAAGAACAAAGACTCCTGAATATCGTTGAAAATTATATTGGGCTTCCCGTTGCTTTTCAAGGTGTACATTTACGCAAAGATTTACCCAACGAAAATCAATTTGGAACGTTGCTATGGCATAAAGATTCAGAAGATCGGCGAATGGTCAAAATAATCATTTATTTGACTGATGTGGAAGAAAAAGACGGTCCTTTTGAATATGTTCCTCTATCTTTAACTTCCTTATATAGCTTGAATTATTATCGAATTTACCACCAGCTTTGGAAGGCAGGATATGTAGGCATCAACGATGATCAATTGAAAGAAATTATTCCCAAATCAGCTTGGAAATCTTGTCCAGGACCAGCAGGTACGGTCATTTTTACAGACCCAAAAACTGCTTTACATCACGGAACCCTGCGGACAGAAGAACGGTCAGCGCTGTTTTATGTTTACACTGCCAACCCCCCCAAGCGACCAGAACTTTGTACCCAATACTCGGATGATACTTTTGCTAGACCAGAGTTAAGCAAAGAATCTGATTCCGTTAAAGTGGGCACGTAGTAGTATTTTATGATATAAAATACTTTCTCATCAAATAATTTTCGGAAATTACCCAGTTCCCTTTGTAGTAAATATTAAATCGAGGTTATCTATGATTTTTACCGAAACTGAACTCAAAGGCGCTTTCGTCATTGATTTAGAACAAAAACCAGATCATCGTGGTTTCTTTGCCCGTACTTTTTGCGCGAAAGAGTTTGAGGAACATGGCTTAAAGCCAACTGTTGCTCAATGCAACTTATCTTACAACTATAAAAAAGGAACGCTGCGGGGAATGCACTATCAAGTTTCCCCAGCAACAGAAACAAAATTAGTCCGCTGTACTCAAGGCTCTATCTACGACGTAATTATTGATATGCGTCCTGAGTCTCCGACATTTTTATCACATTTTGGCGTAGAACTCAGCGCAGATAACCGTCGCGCTTTATACGTTCCAGAAATGTTTGCCCACGGGTATCAAGCACTTACAGATGATGCTGAAGTTATATACCAAGTGGGTGAATTTTATACACCAGGGTATGAACGGGGTCTACGCTATGATGACCCATTTTTTAACATTGAATGGCCAGTCGATGTTACTGAAATTTCGGAGAAAGATTTAAATTGGCCCTTGATGAGAATGATGACTGTGGGAGGCACATCTCTTAGATAAGAGTATAATTGTTGACAATTAAGCACAAGGCACCTCATTAATACTTAGTCAAATTGATTAATTTTATTAGAGGTGCAAATTCTAAGTACCTTTATTGGAGATGTTAGCGGTACTATTTATTTTTTATTAAAAAAATAAAAGTCCGCATCGATTAGATCTTCGGGGTTTAAGGTTGTTTCCCTTTAACAAAAACAACTTGCTAAAAAATCGCTAACAACAAACAGCTTTCTGACGGGAGTTTAATCAATGATAATTGTGGATCGCGCATTACAAGCACGTGCCGAGGCAGGCAAACCGGTTAAAGTAGCCATGATTGGTGCTGGCTTCATGGGTCGAGGAATTGCCAATCAAATTGCTAATTCAGTTCCAGGTATGGAATTAGTAGCTATCTTCAACCGTCAAATTGATGCAGCCAAGCGAGCTTATTCGGAAGCAGGAATTGAGAATGTTCAAGTTGTTTCCACTGTAACTCAATTAGAAGACGCGATCGCCCGTGGTGAGTATGCAGTCACCGAAGATGCTATGTTGCTCTGCAAAGCTGAAGGCATTGATGCCTTAATTGAAGTCACAGGAGCAGTGGAATTTGGCGCTCAGGTGGTGATGGAAGCGATCGCCCATCACAAGCACGTAATTATGATGAACGCTGAACTTGATGGGACTATTGGTCCAATCTTAAAAGTATACGCCGATAAAGCAGGCGTTATTCTCAGCGCTTGCGACGGTGATCAGCCTGGGGTAGAAATGAACCTTTACCGCTTTGTCAAAAGTATTGGTTTAACTCCTTTATTGTGCGGTAATATCAAAGGACTGCAAGATCCTTATCGCAATCCGACCACACAGGAAGCATTTGCCAAACGTTGGGGTCAAAAGGCTCACATGGTAACTAGTTTTGCTGATGGCACAAAAATTTCCTTCGAGCAAGCGATCGTTGCCAACGCAACAGGGATGACAATCGCCAAGCGCGGAATGCTCGGATATGACTTTGCAGGTCATGTCGATGAGATGACCAACATGTATGATGTTGAACAACTAAAAGAATTGGGCGGTATCGTCGATTACGTAGTCGGAGCAAAACCAGGTCCAGGTGTGTTTGTGTTTGCTACTCACGACGACCCCAAGCAACGTCACTACCTCAACTTGTATAAGTTAGGAGAAGGTCCTCTCTACAGCTTCTATACTCCTTATCATCTCTGTCATTTTGAAGTTCCACTATCCGTTGCGCGTGCTGTCCTCTTCCAGGATGCTGTTATGTCTCCACTAAATGGTCCGCTTGTGGATGTAGTCACCACCGCCAAAATCGACCTGAAAGCTGGAGAAACTCTCGATGGTATTGGCTATTACATGACATACGGTCAATGTGAGAGTTCCAACATCGTCCAAGAGCAAAACCTCCTACCAATTGGTTTAGCCGAAGGATGTCGCCTCAAACGAGATATTCCTAAAGATCAAGTTCTCACCTACGATGATGTAGAATTGCCAGAAGGTAGACTTGGCGATAAACTGCGAGCAGAGCAAAATGCTTATTTCGCTACTGGAAAAACCCTGGCAGCTGTAAGGTAATATCTTGATTTGATAGACAGTAGTGACAAGTATTTATGTAAGGCAATCAGAATTGTCAACAATCTGCGATAAAAATCAGTAGAAGTTTATCAATGACTTAGCAATGCCAATATCATAAATACAATGTTCACTACTGTCGTTCTCAGATTTGGGCATTACTAGATATAGATAATTGTTTTTTTCATAAAGTAAAAATGCTTTTTGAAAATATTCTGATGAAGAAACAGATATAGCATAGTAAGTTCTACTGAATAAAGAATAAAATTATTTTTAGGAAACAGCTGCCGAGCATTTAAATAAACTTTATATCAACTTCAGGGAAAATTTATGAAAATTGCTCTAGTCCATGATTACTTAACCCAACGCGGTGGGGCAGAGCGCGTGTTTGAATTGCTGTGTAAGCGTTACCCAGAAGCTGACATTTTCACATCTTTGTACGATCGCCAACAAACTATTGATTTAGGCGATCGTATAGTTAACACAACTTTCTTGCAAAGCATTCCGGGTGCAGCCAAGTATTTCCGCTTGATGGCTCCTTTTTATTTTCCTGCCTTTCGAGCCTTAGACCTGCAAGACTACGATCTCATCATCAGTAGTAGTACCAGCTTCGCCAAAGCAGTACGAAAAAACCCAAAAGCACGCCACATTTGCTTTTGTCATAATGTTACCCGTTTCTTGTGGGATACAGAAACTTATTTACGCGAGTATGGAGACTATCGATATTTTGCACCTTTAATCGAACAAGTATTTGAAGTAATGAGAAAGGTAGACCTGAGTTATGCACAGGAACCTGACCTTTACATTGCTAATTCTAGTGTTGTAGGTCGTCGCATTGAAAAAATTTACAACAAAAAAGCTATTGTAATTAATTACCCAATTGATACCAAAAAGTTTATTTATTCAGATATAAAAGATGAATATTATCTTGCTTCAGCTCGAATGATAAGCTATAAGCGGCTTGATATAGTAGTTGAAGCTTTCAATTGGCTGGGGTGGCGCTTATTAATATCAGGGAACGGTCCAGAACAAGATCGGTTAAAATCCAAAGCATTAGATAATATTGAGTTTTTGGGACATGTAACTGATGCAGAACGTACTCAGTTGTTTTCTAAAGCTACGTCTGTTATAGTGGCAGCTTTAGAAGATTACGGACTAGTTCCAGTAGAGGCTAATGCTAGTGGAACACCAGTCATTGCCTATGGAGCAGGTGGCGTATTAGATACTCAGGTACCTGGAAAGACAGGAGTCTTTTTTAAGAGACAAACACCCGAATCTCTACAAGCCGCACTACTAGAAGCCAGGGAAATCAATTGGGATTATGCCAACATCCGCAATCATGCTGTAGCACATTTTTCGGAAGAGGCATTTTTTAATCAAGTAGAGCAAGTTATTGACCAAACTTGTAGCCTACATCCATCATTTATTTAAACTGTTAGCTGAGGGATAGTAAACGTGATTCAAACTAGTAGTCTAAATCCCAATGTAAATCCAATTGCTGAGACAGAACCGGGTTACGGGCAACTGTTTGCAATTTTAATCCGTAGATTTCCTTGGTTTTTAGCAGTATTTTTTGCTTCGGTAGGCGTTGCAGGTTTTTTAACTTCTAAAACACAGCCTACCTTCAAAAGCAGTATGCAGTTGCAGATAGAAGCAAACTATCAGGGTAAGAAAGAAGGAGCTGGAGCAGGTGGAGCGGAAAATAAGTTTACCGAGTCTAGTGTTGAGATAGACACTGCAACTCAGCTTAACGTCATGAAGAGTTCTGGAATTCTTCAAAAAGCAGTTGATAAACTTAAGTCTGATTATCCAGACATAACTGTAGCTGAAATTAAACAGTCTCTAGTTTTAGATCAAGTAAGAAACAAGCCAGATGATGTCGCTACTAAAATATTCCAAGCAGACTACACTAGTACAAGTCCAGAGAAGACACAAAAAATTCTCGATGCTGTTCGGAAAGTTTATTTAGAATATAACATCAAACAGCAGGATGAGCGTTTAAGAAGCGGTCTGAGAGTTATCAGAGAACAGTTAAAAACAGTAAAAGAAGATTTAACAGCATCTGAAAGAAGACTACAACAGTTCCGCAGCACCCAGAAATTCATTGACCCAGAATTACAAGCAAAAACTCTAGAAGACGATTTGAACAGAATTGTACAGGTACGACGCGAAACGCGGTCTCTGTATGAGGAAACTTTGGCTCGTCAAAAATCTTTGGAAGAACAACTTAAGCGTACTCCACAAAATGCCCTAGTTGCTTCTCGTCTGAGTCAGTCTACTCGCTACCAAGGGTTACTCAACGAAATCCAAAAAACAGAACTGGCTTTAGCACAGGAGCGCTTGCGTTTCACTGATGAGACTCCCAGCGTACAAAAACTGATAGAACAGCTTCAAAGCCAGAAGGAATTATTGCAACAAGAGGTAGGACGGACATTAGGAAAAGGCACTGCTGTTAATGCTATTGGAGATACTCTATTACAACAAGGACAGCTTGGTCAAATTGACCTCAATCTTGCCGGTCAGCTAGCAGAAACACAGACAAATATAGTTGCTTTAAGTGCTCGCGATCGAATCCTGGCGCCAAAAGAGATTCAGATGCGTGAAGAACTTAAACGATTCCCAGCTTTGTTGGCTGAGTACAATCGCTTGCAACCGCAGATAAAACTGAGCCGTGACAGATTAGAAGAGCTTCAGAAAGCTGAACAAGAGGTACGGCAAGAAATTGAGAAGGGTGGATTTAAATGGATTGTTCTGGAAGATCCCGAAAAAGGCGAATTAACGGGTCCTAACCTTCGACAAAACCTCTTATTGGGTGCAGTGGTTGGGTTGATGTTGGGAGGTATTGCTGCTTTTGTGCGGGAAGCTTCTGATGATTCCGTTCATACAACTGCTGAGTTGGAAAAGCAGGTTGCTCTACCGTTGTTGGGAACTACTCCCAAGTTGCCCCCAGCCAAACCTAGAGAATCGGTGATTAAGTTACCTTTTGGCAAGCCAGAAGTACTAGCTCCTTGGACAATTCAGGTACTGCAATCCCCACCGCGTTGGGAATCGCTAGATCTGATTTATAAAAATATTGAGCTAGTAAATTCTGTTGCTACATTCAAATCTTTGATGATCACTTCGGCTTTGCCTGATGAGGGTAAGTCAGCTCTTGCATTGGGTTTGGCAATGAGTGCTGCCCGTTTACACAAAAGGGTATTGCTAATTGATGCAAACTTACGCGACCCCAGTCTGCACAAACAACTTAATCTTCCAAACGAACAGGGACTTTCGTCTCTGCTGGCAAGTGATGTCAGTCTACCCAACCACATTAGTATTCAATCTTCAGGTTCATCTTATATTGATATTTTGACCGCAGGACCAACACCTGGCGATCCAGCTAATTTATTGAGTTCCCCGCGCATGATGCAATTGATGGCAGCATTTGAGGAGAACTACGATCTAGTACTTGTTGATGCTTCTCCAGTTCTAGGCATGGTGGATGCTATACTCACAGCATCATCTTGTCGCAGCGTGGTCATGGTGGCAAGTATCGGTAGGGTAACTCGAACTCAACTCGCACAGGCTACAACAATGTTAAGCAAGTTAAACCTAGTTGGGGTTGTAGCAAATGGAGTATCTAATTCTAGCAGCACCTACGTACCCTATGTAAAGCCACAACGATTGGCGTTGAAAGAAGGTGTGCAAAAGAGTGAGAATTTAGCTGAATATAAGCGGTAAAAATGCAACCTTCATGCGATCGCAATGAATGTCTGTCAGTGTATATTTGGCTGGCAGCGATCGCAATGAATGCCTGTCAGTGTATATGTATATTTGGCTGGCTGCATTTGCCAATGATGAACTAAAAGTACTATCATGCTTTTTTATACCAAAGCTATATTTAAATGCATTTACATAAAAGCTTAATATGTTAATCTCTGCCACCAAATAAAAGCTCTCAATGACAACTGGTAAAAGAATCAGCACGTGAGTTTAAGTGTTGTTCAGAGCCTACTTATGAAAAATCGACGTGGGAAATTTGGAAACATTTTACCCACGTTTGACTTGACTATAACCATCTCTAAATATCCTTATATCCTTGGTATACCTTTTCTCAATTAAAGGTAACTCAACATTAATCTAAGAAACATTTGACACTGCGGAGCGAACCGCATTTATAAAATTTTTGGCATAACGCTGGGTAGAAAAATCGAGTGCGCGTTGTCGGGCTGCGACTGCGGCATTACGGGCAAATTCTTGGTCGTCAAGATAACGAAGAATTGCGATCGCCAATGCATCTGCATCATCATAGGGCGTTAGCAGTCCATCGATACCATCTGTAATGATCTCAGTTGGTCCACCTGCATTGCCAGCGATTACAGGTTTTCCCAGTGCCATCGCCTCAATAATAACAATGCCAAACGGCTCTTTATCTGAGGCATGAATAAATACGTCCATCGCTTGCACCCACTCAGGGATGTTGCGCTGTAGCCCAGCCATAATTACGCGATCGCTTAACTCCAAAGTTGCTATTTGCTGTTTTAATAAATCTTCATAATCTGGTTCTAAGTCGTGCTTTCCCCCGACCAACACACAATGAGCATCAGGATACTTTTGCAAAACTTTGGGCATTGCTTCCACAACAACATGCATTCCCTTCCAGCGTTGCAATCGTCCAACAATTCCTATCAAAGGTCCATTTAAGGGCAAACCCAGCTTGCGCCGCGCTTCAAGAGGAGAAGGTAGAGATGACGGCTCGAATCGATCAAGTGCCACACCTGGGTAAACTAAAGGTGTTGGTCTGTGAGGCCAAATTTGTCCTTGCGCCTCCTTACCATCTTTTGAGAGGGTGACTATGGCACGGGCTGGCAATAAAGTTGCTAGCCGTACCATCCAAAATTTGTCATAAGGCACTTCTAGTTGATACCACATAGAAGGCAACCCCGCCATTAACGCAGCAAGTCCTCCATATATGTGAGTTATCCACATCCAGTTGACGATCGCATCTGCACGTTCGCGTTTGGCTATCGAAGCTATCTTGAAAACAGTGGGAATGAAACGGTGGACTTCGCGCAGACGACCGCTGGAAACTACTCGCGTATCAATGCCGAGTTTCCTTACCTGTTCTACCATCGGACCGTCTTCTAAAAACACTACCAGCCATTCGACACCAGCATTACGTCCCTGCTGCATCAAATCCCATAACATCATTTCACCGCCACCTCGTTGTTCAGCCAGCGGCATAACAATAACAATTTTCATATAGTTAGACCTTTATTTAATATCCTTGTTTTGGAGCCATAAATGCCCAGTGTTGACCAGCGGGTCGGAATTCATTAACTGCCAAATGGCGTTCTTGTTCTTCTAAAAAGTCAAGCGCTGGATGTTGTGATGGATCGCGCTCAACACTGGTGAATAGGGTAATATCATGTGTCGCTTCAAATCGTGCTGTGATCGTTTAGGAAATAGAAGTGTTTTGAAAATCATGCAGTTCCACGAGTATATCAGCGGAGTTCATTCGTGGGACAAGATCCGGGCAAAGTAGGTCAACTTCACAGCCTTCACAATCGCAAACTATCAACGTACGGTCTGCAACTAAAGTAGAAAGCCGCTCCACATCGGACTTGCCACCAACAGTAATGCGATCGCCAACCTTGTTTGCCCGTGCCATAGTTTTGCATAGTTTACGTGCCAGAGGATCGATATCGAATGCATAAATCCGTGCAGATGGCAAGTACAGAGCCAAACCGATTGCATAGTAACCTTCAGCGCATCCAATATCAACAATTGCACTATATTGTGTTGTTAGTATTTTATTTACTAAAACATCATGCAATTCAGCCTCGTAACAACCCAATAGTTTGGGCACTAAAGCGCTACCAACAGCTTGCGGCACATAAACCATGCCTTCAAATGGTCCACTCAGTACTTTCAATCCATAACGTGCCACAAAAGCCTTGCTAATCTGAGGCAATCCCAGACTGCGCTCGAAGCGCTCTATATGGTTTGGCTGCGAATTTATCTGTAAAGCACTGGCAACCTTTGGCGCGTAGCGGAATAAAAACTGCTTAATAGCATTCTTCAGACTGGTTTTCATTTTCAGGTGCTTATCAATTTAAATTTAAAATTTTATACACCTTATTTTACCAACTTATACGGATTTGCCGACGAATGTATTTATAAAACTCAAATGCTCTCCTCGATTGTGGTCTTGTTTAAACCAAGAGGATTAATTTCCTCTAAATTCAATAGTGCCTTGATGTTGATAGTACTTATGTGCTGCCATAGCCATAGCCAAAAATCCCCATAGAATCATGCCCGCGATCGCTAACATACCGCTACCAATAATTAACTGGGCAGCACAACTTATACCAATGGCACGGGCAGCACTGACGAAGCTATCGAAACGAGCTTCAGAATATTTGGTAACAGTGAAAATTATCAATATTAGCCCACCAAGATAAGGGATGGCTCCCAACCAGCCCAAAGTGAAGAACATATCTAAAATACCACTGTCAATGACAATGACTTCTATTTGACCTGTTTTCTCGTTGACCTTCCAAATATTTCCAAATCCGTTACCCAGAGTATTAGAAAGCGCTAGGCTAAGGTTTCTATCATAGGTTGCCGATCTATCCCTATAGCTTTGATCCTGTTGAAGATTAGAAAAACTATCAAAACGACTTTCAATAACGGAGGAAATTGGCTCGATAGTCAGCAATGGCAATACACACATAGCCATCACCAAAATTATGGTAATTATACGCATTTGAATCTGCGCCTTTACCGAACCCACAATCATAATTACCCCTAATAACCAACCTCCCCAATTAGTGCGTGCTTGTGCGAGTAAGAACGACAAGTAGCCAACTGCTGAGGCAGGAAAAATTAAAGGTCCAGATCTAGTGAATAATAATAACAATCCAGCCTGCATTACGCCACCAAATGGACCGACTGAGTGCAATGTGCTCCACACGCGCATCCCGAAAGGTACAGGATTTCCAGCACTAGTAAACTGTTTTGATTCTATCAGCCAGTATCGATCCCACTCAGGAGCTACTACGAATTGATATATACCGTAAGCTCCTACGATCAACACGCACCACAGAAACGTGCGCTGAATGTTTTGGCGATAGCTAGGATAATCTCGCCAGTTAACAAATAAGTGAAAAGCAAATAGGGGGGGACTCAGCCAGTCAAGAAGGCTGCGTGCTACAGCAACGGGTTGGTTGTAAATCAGTCCGATAAGAAGGGCATAGAATATCCCTGCAAAAGCCAAAAGAAAAGGTAAGCCACCTTGGCGATGAGCGCTGGGAAGGCATCGAAATAAGGTCGCGATAGTGACAAACACCACTAAATAGGGTGCTATGAGCATCTGACGAGTTGGGTCCCAGCCAACGCGAAGATCAACTAAGCGGGTAACTAACGCTGAGAGAAACCACATCCACCAGGTAAAGCCCAGATAGAGAATGGGATGCCGCAAGTATAAGAACACGGCTGTAACTAGAGCTGCTGCCGGATAAACTAGGCGCAGGCTGGCGGCAGGACCGAGGTAGCATGCCAATGAAAGCAATACGAAGCCGAAGATTACTATCCAACCTTGTAGGGATCGCTGTTCAGCAGAAAATTTCTCTTTGAGAAAACTATTGAAGAGTAACTGATTGGAAGTCACTGTGCATCTCCACGGTGAAGGTAGTTTGTTGCGATTTTTTTCAAGTAGATACGCTGCTGTTGCCATGTTTGCCAACCCTGAGTTCGCCCATGCACAGATGCCAGCAATTTTTGTCCGGCAAATCTACCTTCACTAGGCAAAAATCTCAACCACTGTAGGAAACCCAAACAATCCCTTGTGCCAATTAATACTGCCCATAGGAGAAAGATAATACGGCGTATAGGTGATAGATGCTCTAATAAAGCTAGAGTTTCATTATGGACTAAATTAATAAACGCAATTTTATTAAAATTGTTTCGCTGATCTTCATCAAAACGTTGTGCGGGATAGTGATCTACAGCAACGTTGGGATCGTAAATAATCTTCCAACCAGCGCGTTTTAAAGTCAGAGTAAATGCCATTTCAAAGTGTACTTGCGCTCCTGTACCTCGCATACGTTCATCAAAACGCAATTGCTCAATTGCTTGGGTGCGAAAACTCATGTTCACTCCTTTAAGAACATCAACCTCGCGAGGTTCTCCTACTCCCAAATGATGGTTGCCAATTACTCGCCCAAACCACTGCAACCGACCGACTAGCTGACGAGATTCATCTTCAAGCTTGCTACCGTGGTGTACCCAATCACGCCCACCAACTGCGCCGATATGGCTATCTGATATAAAATGAGCCGAAAGGCGTTCCAACCAATCAGGACGGGGTGCCGCATCGTCATCAGTAATTGAAACAATATCTCCCTCTACTGCTTCTAGTCCAGCGTTTAGAGCTGCTACTACCCCCGGAACCGTCACCTTTACAGTCTGTAGTGGCAGTTTACTTTCTTTGAATGATTCAAGGAATTGCCAAGTTTCAGCATCGATGTCGCGTACAACTACTAATACCTGAAAAGCTGGTTTCGTTTGTACTTGTAGCGCCTCAAGACACCGCAATAGGTCCTTTTGACGGCGATAAGTGGGTATGAGAACGGTATTCCTCATTCTTGCTTAATTCCTCGAATAGATTCACATAGGTTTGTGCCATAGTAGTCCAGCCATGTTGTTCGGCAATAGAGCGAGCAGCTTTACCCATCTGTTGCCGTATTGCGCGATCGCTCACCAAGGACAATAGCGCCGAAGCCAAAGCATTTGTATCGTCTGAATCAGCCAAAACGACTCCACATTCTGGTGTCACCAATTCTGCGCCTCCGGTTGCCGTTGCGGTAATCACGGGCAGTCCTGAGGCTAACGCTTCTAACAATACCAGTGTACAAGCCTCGTAACGGGACGGAAAGACAAATATATCCGCTGCTCGCATAATTTGAGGAATATCACGCCGATATCCGAGAAAATGCACCCGCTCGTTTAACCCCAAAGATGCTGCGAGTTGCGGGAACGGGCTACCTTCAATCCCACCCACAACTGCCAAATGTAAATCAGGCACTTTCACTAAGGCATGAAGGACTGTATCTAAGTTTTTTCTTGGTGTACGGATGTCACCCGCAAATAGTGCTAAGGTAACATTCTCTGGAAGACCCAATTTTTGCCGATCGGCTACACCAGGAGAAAACTCTTGCAAGTCAACTCCATTGACAATTACCCGAATGTGCGATCGCGGTACGCCAATATCTACTAATTCCTGCGCTACTTTCTGTGAGACTGCGACGACGACTTTTGCTTTTTGAAAAGCTTGCTTTTCCCAACGGGCATTTAAAGCAGTATACAGCCACTGGTAAAAACCATATAAATCTCGGCGGATTCGGGAAATATGAACAGGCGATCGCAGCCAAGAACTATGTACAAAATGTACCGCATTCACATCAGAAGCGGCCGTGGTTATTGCTCCGTTAACTTTTACCAAATCAACAGCAGAGCGATTTTTCCGCAGCCAACCTGCACTTTTGTTGGCAAAGATAAAATTACGAATAAATTCGGTAGGGAAATTGTTTACAGAAATAGAAATCCAGTTGACTTTGCTACTCTGATGTAGCTCCTCTGCTACTTCTGTCGCCAATAAGGTTAAGTGATGACCACGACGGACTACTTCCTTTGCAATTTCATAGTTCACGCGTCCCTGACCATCACCTTTTTTTACTTTATGAGTAATAATACAAAGCTTCACTCATTTCCTTCCTTCAATCTAAATTACTTTATTGATACTTAATTGGTACGCTATCCCAAATTACCCTTTTTGATACCAAGTAAACTCCGTTATTTTGCTCCTTTTAATAATTGATTAGCAATATGTTGTGGACTAAAACTGAGAGTAAGTGCAGCTATAGTTCGCAAGTTAAACTTTTGTTCGTTAATCGCGCACCAAAGATAAGGACGTGCTTGTGCTCGCTGTTCGCTTCGCATTAAACCAATAGCCAAAGTTGTATGAGCTTCTAACCATTTCTGCTTAAAGTATGACTTAAATTCTTTTAATCTGGCATCTTCGATAAACCGCTTATAACAAAAAATTTCACTTTGTGCTTTGCGGATTTTTGCTTGAGCATCTCGACTACCACTAAGCATGGTATCAGTTTGCTCATGAGCACGATAAAAAGTTAGTCTTTCTGGGTAATAATAAGCTCCATGACCAGAAATACAGCAGATGTATGTTAAATATAAATCCCACATGCCGCCTACTTCCACCGGGATACTATCCCAATCAACAAATTCATTGCGAATTACACAAGATGCAGCAGTGGGTATACTTTTATCGACTAACCCAATTTTGCAAAAATTTTGATGGACTCCTTTTGCCAGCTTGTTACGTTTATAACTATGTGTATTTACTTCAGTGCCAGCATCATCAATTTCGCTATTTGCATTTATGATGTATTGGTCGCAAAAAGCTAGAACTAAATCTGGATGTTCTTCTAGATGGGGAACTAGCTTTGCTAAAAATTCCTCATTCCACATGTCATCATCATGGAGACTGGCAAGATATTTTCCTTGCGCCATTTTGAAAGCGTGCATCTGATTGGCAAACATGCCAATATTTTCTGGTTGTCTCCAATATCGAATGCGTGAATCTTCAAAAGATTCAACTATCGCTTTAGTTTTTTCTGTACTACAATTATCAGAAACAATAATTTCGATATTCTGATAAGTTTGTTGAATAGCACTTGCTAGCGCTTGCTTCAAGTATTCTGGTCGATTATAAGTTGGGATAATAACGCTGACTAAAGGCTGTTGCTGAAAATAATTTTTAGACATTCTTTTTAACACTTAGATTAAGTATGCAAATTCCTTGCCTTACAGGAACTATTTTATGGTGTAAGTCAGAGGAAATTTTGGAATTAACTCATCACACAGTCCAGAAAGCAATATGTAGACTTTTCTTTTGTCGTTTATCTGCTGCTATTACGTGCATTTTGTGGAATTGTCACCTCTTGCAAACTCTAATTACCAGCATTGAAAATTATTTTTATTCTGATTTTCCCATCTCGAATTGCGTCTTGTGAAATTTCCAAAGAAGACCCCGGCGTTCGAGCAATTCTTGATACTTGCCTTGCTCAACTATACGCCCTTTTTCCAGCACCACAACTTTATCTGCTCTAGCAATTGTCGAGAGGCGATGAGCGATCGCAATAACTGTTCGACCTACAGAAATCTTTTCTAAGGACTCCTGAATTAATAACTCCGATAGAGAATCTAAACCGCTTGTTGCTTCATCCAAAATGAGAATTTCTGGGTTACGCAGCAGCGCACGAGCAATTGCCAGCCGCTGTTTTTGTCCTCCTGATAAACCGGCTCCCCTGTCTCCTAGTTTTGTTTCAAAACCTTCACGCATTTTTTCGATAAATTCCAAGGCATTTGCTTGCTTCGCAGCTTCGCGAATTTCCGCTTCAGTTGCCCCTGTTGTACCGTAAGCAATATTATCTTTAATTGAAGCGTTGAAAATAAATGTATCCTGACTTACAATAGCCATTTTGTCACGCAAAGATTTGATTTCCAATTCCCTGACATCAATTCCATCCATCAGCACGTTACCTGCGAGCGGATCGGAAAATCGCGGGATTAAATCAGCTAAGGTTGATTTACCTGCACCAGAACCTCCAACCAGTGCCGTCATCTTTCCCTGTTCTATAGATAGTGTAATATTATGCAACACTAAATTATTGGCATCGTAGCCAAAATCTACAGAGACTATATCAATTCCTCGCTTTAATCCCTGAAATTCAGTTTTGCCATTTTGAAAGTAGATTTTGTCGTCGGTTCTTAAAAGCTCTTTAACATTATCTACTGCTCCGCCTTGGCTACTCAGAAAAGCTAATGTGCCATTCATGTCCTGAGTCATCGGCACTATCCGAAATAGTACGAAGAAAAACGTCAGCAATGAGGCAATCTGCATCAAGCCTGTTGAGAGCCCAATAATAATCATCATGACGAGAATTGCTGTAGATAAACTCTCCGCAAGTGGCTTAACTATAAGAGAAATCCAATAAACTTTTTCCCATGCCTTCAATACCCCAAAACTAGCTTTATAGTAGCGCTTGCGCTCAAAGTCATGAGTAGCAAATGCATGAACTGTACGGATACCGTTGATAAATTCTAAGGCATTTGAAGTAAATGCAGCGTTAGCTAAAGAAATTTCAAAACTGAACTCACGAATTCGTTTATTTAGAGTTGAAAGACCAACTGCTACTAGGCTAAATAGCAAAATTGAAACACTTGACAACTGCCATGATAGCAAAAATAATGATACACAATATACTATAAGCGTTGCTCCTCTAGTTATTAGAAAGGCAAATGACCCAAAAATTTGCCTAATCCTCTCCATTTCGCTTGTTAGGACATCAATCAATTCGCCTGATTTCTTTTTCGCAAAATAGCTGAGACTTTGAGACTGCAACTGTTCAAAAATATTTTTGCGGAGATTATTAATTAAATTAATCTCACTAAACTGAGTACAAATCTGCCCCAAGTAATTTAATGAGGCGCGAAGGCAGGTAATAATAACAATTAAGGCAGATACTCTATATAACCTTTCATTAGCCGAAGCGTTAATTCCTAAAATACTGATATCAAACCAGTCAACTCCTGTTTTAACAGGTGGTGCGTTAGGAGTAGTCAAACTTTGCAGAAATGCGAGCAAAAAGCCTAAACCAAAACCTTCAAAAGCCGCAGCTAAAAATGAGAAAACTATAGCCAAAACTGCAAGCCTTTGAAAATATTTGAACTCTCGTAATATGAGGTAGTTATCTTGCCAAAAACTTGTTGCTTTCAGTAGTCTTCGGATTGACAGTGGAAGTTTGAGAGACATAAATATTTTTATAGCAGTTTACTATATAGAAGCAAATGAAATCAGAAGTAAAAATGATTTACATTGGAGCGCGACGAATAAATCGACCAATAGCAGAGCCACAACGCACATCAAATCTTTTCCATAAATATTGTGCTGGCGAATAAATTTGAATAGGTGTTTGAGCGTGTCGCCAATATAGCTTATCAGTTATTGTCGGATAGCCACCGTCGAGAGCGCTAAGTATTAATTTCTTCCGCCACGGCTTAACGCTTGGTACTACTGCATGAGACATGATAGTGCCACCAGGGACAAAATCCATTCCCTCAGGACCTACCGTACTTAGGGGATAAGTTGATAGCATAAGCGCTATGTTGAGGTAAGTCTGATCTCCATCAAGATACGGGTATTCATCCAAAATTCTATTTGCATATAGATCCTGTAAATTCGCATATCCTGCCATTTCACCAGTTTCTGTGAGTTTCTGCCAAAGTGAAATGATAGATTTACAATTTTTGGGGACACCAATAAAACCACTATTGTAGTGGGAATCTAATTGACGTTCGCAGACAAAACCGTTGCTTTCAGCAAATTCTCTCCATGCTAAACGTCGGGGATGATTAGCCGGCACTGAATACCATGTGTCACCGCACAGAGCAACTCCACGACTTGTCCACCTTTCATAAAATTTCCAATCACACTTATTTACAATGTCGGGATCAAAATAAAATAGGGCATCAACGTCTGGGCAATAACTTTCCCACAATTTCGACATGAAATCTGGCTTGTAATAACCTAAGTGCTTTGGGGTATCTAACTCCACAAACCGGATTGCACAACCTTGACCTACTGAAAGCTCTTGATAGCCATTTCCATCTTTTAATGATTTAGCCCAAGGTGGCAAATTTCCCCGATAGCCTGCCCAAACTACACCGCGAAACCCGTGGTTATATAGGGAATTAGTTAAAACCCCCACACCGTAGTGATAGTCTTTTTCAAATACAGTACAAACTGCTGTAAGCATAGGGTTACTTATTCTCAAGTAATTTATAAACAATTTAGTCTTGGGAATGGTTAGCAGTAGGATTTTTAAATCCTACTACATAAACCAAACACATAATTTTTACACTTCACAGGGTTTCACCGAATTTAGATTCAGCGGGTTGGAAGTTTGCTTCTACCTGCGACAAACTCATAATTCCTGGTAGTGCATTCAGTTGTCGTTGTCTTTGAAGACTTAACTGCACAGCTTCTTCCAAAGTCCAGCAACGGGGTCCGACTAAACTCATTTCGCCATGTAGAACATTAAATAACTGTGGTAGATTATCTAGATTGTATTTACGCATCCAATGCCCTAGGCGTGTGACATTTTGGTCATCTTCTCTGAGAGAGAAATTGTTGGCGGAGGTGATAGCTTTATCTTCTAGGTTTTTTTTGCTTACCGCAGTTGTGCGAAACTTCATCGCCCGGAACAGCTTACCCCGTTTTCCTACGCGCCACTCACACTCAAAAAATGTTCCTGGCGAGTAAACACGCATCAGCAAAACTAATCCCAGCATTACGGGACTTAGTGCTAACAAAAACACTAAGGCAATAATCCAGTCAAATAGCCGTTGCAACGAGCTCCACAAATTACCTTGCTTGGACAGATGTTCGGCAGAGGGTATGCGTAAAAATATTGGCTTCGATGCTTGTTCACACGCTGTAGCCCAAACTTTTAGCCAATACTCACCAAGCTTTGGATCTATGCGAACCAAACTTACTGGCGAATGTTCTAAGCACTTTACTAAAGATTCCTCTTTATGCAGTGAAGGCAGATATGGCTGTAAAACTTGTCCAGGAGGCTTGACCAACAACTGACCCCTTCGCCACTGGAGTGTGCAGTATGAAGTAGGATCTTGGTCTTGCGTGGTCACAGTATAGTAATTCTCTAAAGGTGCAATTATCGAAGAAGTTGTCATATGTTTTTAGGCTTATACAGTGGTAGATTCCCGACCTGACATCCTAGGCTATCAAAGCCAAAGACTCTTGCCGAACCTTACTTTATGCTCCAAAAAGGTGAAGTTAATTAGGTGGAAAACATGAAACTATAACTTGCCTTATAAGCAACCGCACATCTTTCAAAATTTTTTATAAAAGATGTACAAAAAAGTAACAATGCTAGTTTTTAGATAAATCTAAAAAAATAACTCCAATTTTTTGTTCTAGCTTTTTGGAAGAGGACTCAATATCTAGAATATAAGATACTGGAAAAATGACCATTGTTTAGATAGATTCTTTATTTACTCTTTAAATAGCCCGTCTGTTTTTCAGAGAATTATTAAGTTCATATGAATCCAGTATCGTGGTACTACCCAATAAGCCTTTTAGTAATATCGTTAAGTAATTTTAACATGGTTGTATTTTGGCTATCACTATCAAAAGAAGCTTAATTAACAAAACCAATACAATCTATGACACTCAATCAATCAGAAAATATACAAAAACTTTATATATTAATCTGATTTGATTTTCAAATTTTTACAAAGCCCATACCTGAAGCATTACAAAAAAGAATAATTTCCAAGATAAAACGCGCCTAATTAGGCTTATTCCTGTTTGACTGTCATCTCTTAGTGTGGTCTACTTTACAGTAGGATTGCAAGCAAGCAATACCCAGCCTTTTTTACCGAAACAATACCAAGTAAGTAGCAATAAACAAAGGAGGTTCCCAGCCCCCTACCCATCAAAATGTTTTTCTGAATGAAATATTCTTTGTAAAATTATTAACATTCAGCGGAAACATGAAAAAACGTAATATTGCCCATAGTAAAGGTATCATTGCTTTCGATCCGTAAACTACTAACTTTTGGTATAGCTTTTCTGACACAAGCGCGATCGCTTCACCCATAAATCTAAAATAGGAGTTGTATTTTATACATTTACTTAAAATGAATCTACCCTAAGGCTTACTTTTGTCTGAGAGGCACTCTCCAAAGAAAACTAAGTATGGTACGGTGGGTTTCTCCAACACAAGTAGAGCAACTGTAGTTTCTACGTGTTCTTTCTTAAGTTGAAGCATGTCAATCATAATGTGTAGACAGGTTTATTTTCATGACCGACGTATAAATAATGCTAAGCAATTTACGTCTTATTTTTCAAGTCGGTGATTTGGTGGGCTTCCTACAAACTGTGTATCTGAGGGAGAAGCATAAAAATAAATACCCTTTCTCGCCAGACCTGAGAAATAGGTTTGGAAGTTGCGATAAAAAAGAGCACCGACCGACATGCCCTCACAAAAAGCCTCGAACACTATACGACTAGCTAAAAAGGGCTGGCTCTTTTTCTAGCATCGGCTCCCATGGCTTTTTTATCCCCACGACTAACGTTCAATACTTTACGACAAGCCATGTTCGCGTTCGCCCTTGGCGTTGCCGCAGGCTAGCGTCTCCGCATCTGAAAATTATTGCATTTCTCCAAAATTAAGTATAAAAACAGCCTATTGTACTGAGTTATTTCCATCCCCATTGGTTGTAGACGTGCAACGAAAGCAATTATTAAAAATGCCACCAATCAAAAGTTGCACAATCGCCACTGACAATTCAGAATGGTATTTATTGCCAATGTCAAGGCAGTATTAGGGAGAACCATAAAAATAAATCACGACTCCGTCACACCTAGATCCGCACAAGCCATGCGAAAAAATTCACGTACCAGGCGGTCGATTTATTTACGCTTATGTGCCTTAGCAGTTGATTAATTACGTATAATTCAGTAACACATGAAACAAGTAAACTTTGTAATAATTTTTATCTTTTGTTTAGCTTTGGCTTTATTCACTATAGAGAACACGCAACTGGCAACAATTTATATTGTTCCTAGAGTACAGGTGCAAGCACCCATCGCAGTTGAGTTGTTATTAGCGACTGGCTTAGGCGCAGTTTTTGCGTGGCTATTTAGTATGTGGACACAATTGCAGCGACAACTATTGTCAAGCCCACAGCGCAAACAAAATGTCCGAATTCAAGAACTAGAGTCCAAAATTGAACAGTACCAAGCCCAAGTTCAATCCTTACAACTTGCGCTACCTCCTTCCTCTGATTCCTCAACAAAAGAGACAGAGACGAATGTGCCGAACACACCCATAGCCAACGTCCACTAAGTCTACACTTCAATTTATCCACTAACAGTAGACCGAAAAGATTTCTAAAAGGCTTACCATGCGTTCATTTGACCGAGTTTATAGAATCCGCCAGAATGCCCGTATATCTGCTTTTTGAGCAATAGGGTTGTAGATCAGTTCTCCAGCCCAGGCAAGCGATCGCTCTCGTCAGTCACAGAAACGTCGCCTGAAACCCTTGTTCTTTCGTCAACTTACAAAAGTTTTCGGTCTACTGACTAAAACACGGAAATACTTAGGACTTGTTGATGGATGCTGCCGAGCTATTGAAAACAATTGGACACCTGATTCACCAAGCCGAACAGGGGGAAATTGACCCTTGGGATGTGCAGGTAATTGAGGTAATTGACCGTTACTTAGAATTAATGGCGCCTGAGACAATACGTATAGGCTATGAAGCTGATTTATCGCAATCCGGGCAGGCTTTTTTGTCAGCATCGATGCTGGTGTTGTTCAAGGCAAACACCTTGATGCAAATGCAAGCAGCAGATGAACCAGACGTTGTACTAGATGATGTACTGCCAGACATCGAAAATGGGTTAGCATATTCCGGTCATCGCTTGCCATTAGAACGAGCATTGCGCCGTCGTCCGTCAGCAATGCCACCGCCAAAACGCCGCGTGACTCTGCAAGAGTTGATCGAGCAATTGCAGATCATGGAGAATCAACTCAAACTTGTACAAAAAGTCAGCAAACCTGTCCGTCCCCGGCGTCAGCCTAGCATCCAAAGTATGCGGGCAGCACTAGAGTTAGCTCACCAGGAAAATCTGACGGAAGTGGCTGGAGAACTGGAGGAAGTATTGCATCTGTCAGCCACAAAATTGTCCTTGGAAGAAAATTGGTTGAATTTGGAACAGCTAGTAGAATTGTGGACTCAGACAAAGAAACCACACGACAAGAGTTCTGCCCATAAGTCAGAACACAGTCATCTAATTAGCGTTTTCTGGGCATTACTACTGCTGTCGGCTCAATCTAAGGTAGAGCTATATCAAGAGGAATTTTACCAGGAAATTAAAATTCGCTTACTCTCAAATTCTCCCAATACCTGATTGAATCTACCTGGCTTGAAAAAGGGGGAAAGGCGAAAGGGGAAAGGTGAAGAAGAGATTTTCATCTGTACAGGTGTACGCAATTGTTTCAGGGCTACTTAAGCAAGTGTAACGGGAGCAACACAGATGATTTAGAGATATTGCTTTTTGCAAACCCCAAAATCCGAGTAAATTGAAAAGATAACCGATCGCTTGTCATCTTGCGGGAGCTTATGCTTACACGTAAAGCGAACATTTGTGTAATCCGTGCTTTTAAGGATGACTTAGAGCAAAATTAAACTGATGATTAAGTATCATTCGATCAAAGTAAACTGGCTTGTGGTTGAGGAATAAACTTTTATGAAGGCGATGATTCTGGCGGCGGGTAAAGGTACTCGCGTGCGTCCAATTACCTACACAACTCCCAAACCGATGATTCCCATCCTGCAAAAGCCAGTGATGGAATTTTTACTAGAACTGTTACGTCAGCATGGCTTTGACCAAATTATGGTCAACGTTAGCCATTTGGCTGAGGAAATTGAAAACTATTTCCGTGATGGTCAGCGGTTTGGCGTGCAAATTGCCTATTCGTTTGAAGGGCGAATTGATGACGACGGTAAACTTGTAGGGGAAGCTATTGGTTCTGCTGGCGGGATGCGGCGTATACAAGACTTCTCGCCGTTTTTTGACGATACCTTTGTCGTGTTGTGTGGCGACGCTTTGATTGACCTGGATTTGACAGCAGCGGTCAAGTGGCATAAATCCAAAGGGTCGATTGCTACTATCATTACTAAATCTGTTCCATTGGAAGAAGTTTCTAGTTACGGTGTGGTCGTCACCGATGAAGATGGTCGCGTCAAAGCATTCCAAGAAAAACCGTCAATAGAAGAAGCTAAGAGTACCAATATCAATACTGGTATTTACATCTTTGAGCCAGAGGTATTTAATTATATCCCCTCTGGTATTGAGTACGACATCGGTGGCGAATTATTCCCCAAACTGGTGGAAATAGCTGCCCCCTTTTACGCCATTCCAATGGACTTTGAATGGGTAGATATTGGTAAAGTACCAGACTACTGGCGGGCAATTCGGGGTGTGCTGCTACGCGAAATTAAAAATGTGCAAATTCCCGGTCACGAAGTTGCTCCAGGAATCTACACTGGCTTAAATGTTGCCGTGAATTGGGACAAAGTGGATATCACAGGTCCAGTTTATATCGGTGGCATGACCAGGATAGAAGACGGCGCAAAAATTGTCGGTCCCACGATGATTGGTCCCAATTGTTGGGTATGCAGTGGCGCAACCGTAGACAACAGCGTGATTTTTGAATATTCGCGCTTGGGTCCTGGGGTAAGCTTGGTTGATAAGCTGGTGTATGGACGTTACTGCGTTGATAAAACTGGCGCGTCGATAGATGTCAAAGCTGCTGCTTTAGACTGGTTAATTACCGATGCTCGTCAAGCAGTACCATCTCATACCCCAGCTGAACGGCAAGCGATCGCTGAATTGTTGGGAACAAACGGAAGTTAGGGAATGGGGAATGAGGCATCGGGGAGCCAGTGCGTTGGGGAGGCAGTGCGTTGGTGAGGCAGCGCGGTCTTCTCCCAAAGGGAGAGGCTAGCGCCAAGGGGGTTTCCCCGATGGGCGACTGCCGAAAGGGTTTCCCGGCTTGTTCGCGCAGCGTCTCCGCATCTGAGAAGCATCTGCCGTCGGCTCTGCCGACTTGTTCGCGTTGGCGGAGCCTCTCGGAGAGAAGCGTCTCCGCATCTGAGAAGCACCTGGCGTCATCGGGCATGGAAAGAATTTATTATACAAACATGCCTTCTACAAACGTCTTTAATAACGTTTTACCCAATGCCCATTGCCCTATGCCCTATGCCCTTTCATGACCATTAAGATATGTGTACCGCTGCAAACTTTGTTCGTAAGTTTGTAGCAGTCGCTGAGATTCCGCCAGGGTGATGCGATTTTCTTCTAAAGCTTGTTCGCAACGCTGGCGGATTTTTTCTACCATATCCTCGGAGTCATACTGGACGTAGCTGACTACTTCGCTCATGGTGTCGCCTTTAACGACGTGTTCAATCTGATAACCTTTAGGAGTTAGTTGGATATGAACTGCATTGGTGTCGCCAAATAAGTTATGCAAATTGCCCATGATTTCCTGGTAAGCTCCATTCAGGAACATCCCTAAATAGTAAGGTTCTCCTGGTTTGAAGGTGTGCAGTTCTAAAACTGACTTAACATCACGCAGGTCAATAAAACGGTCAATTTTGCCGTCACTGTCACAGGTAAGATCCGCCAAAATCCCTCGCCGCGTCGGTTCTTCTCCCAAGCGGTGTATCGGCATAATCGGGAATAGTTGGTCAATTGCCCAACAATCTGGTGCCGATTGAAACACGGAAAGATTGATGTAATAGATGGAAGCCATTATTTTTTCAAGGTCTTCCAGCTCATCCGGTACGTATTCCTGCTGCCTAGTGATGTCAAGAATTTTATGACAACAAGCCCAGTAGAGCCGCTCTGCTTTGGCTCGTTCTCTGAGGCGCAAAATTCCCAAGTTGAAGCGGCTGATGGCTTCTTCTTTGAATTGAGCAGCGTCGTGGTAAAACTCTTGAAAATTCTCCTTGTTGATTGATTGGTAGGTTTCCCAAAGGTAATTAATAATCGGGGATTCTCCCTCTTGTGGGGGTTCTGGTGGATCGAGGGGAATCTCGCTGGTACTGAGAACGTCAAAAATTAGCACCGATTGATGGGAGGCGATCGCTCGTCCACTTTCGCTAATCAGTGTTGGTACGGGGATTTGCCGTTCGGCACAGGTATCTTTCAACTCTGCCACGATGTCGTTGGCATAGTTTTGCATGTTGTAATTTTTCGAGGCATAGAAGTTGGTTTGTGAGCCGTCGTAGTCTACACCCAAGCCACCGCCGACATCAAGATATTTCATGTCCGCTCCCAGCATCGCCAATTCTACGTAGATGCGGCTAGCTTCTTGAATGGCATCTTTAATTACATTAATGGCGGAGATTTGCGAACCGATGTGGAAGTGCAACAACTGCAAAGAATCGAGCAAGTTAGCTTCGCGTAATTTGTCAAGTGCATCGATAATTTCCGGCATTGTCAAACCAAATTTAGCGCGATCGCCGGATGATGTTCCCCAGCGTCCCATGCCTTGGGTACTGAGTTTAGCGCGAACTCCTAAAATTGGCTTAATTCCCAACTGGCGATTGGCATCAATCACCAAATCCACCTCTTCAATCTGTTCTAAGACGATTATCGGGGTCTGTCCTAGTCTTTGGGCTAACATCGCCGTTTCGATGTATTCCCGGTCTTTGTAGCCATTGCAAGTTAACAATGCTCCCGGTGTATCCAGCATAGCTAAAGCAATCATTAACTCTGGCTTGGAACCGGCTTCTAAACCAAATTGATGAGGTCTGCCAAATTTTACCAAATCTTCAATTAAGTGCCGCTGCTGGTTGCACTTGACGGGAAACACGCCACGGTAAATGCCAGGGTAGTTGTAGCGAGCGATCGCTTTGGCAAAACATGCATTTAATCGCTCAATCCGGTCTTCCAAAATATCGGAAAATCGAATTAATAAAGGTAATCCTAAATTACGCTGCTTCAGGGCATTCACTAATTCAAATAAATCTAGAGAACCCCCGCGATCGCCCTTGGGAGAAACCGTGATATGACCAGCAGCGCTAATCGAGAAATAAGGCTGTCCCCATCCTTCGATGCGGTAAAGGGCTTCGCTATCCTCAATTTTCCAGCTGACGCGAGATATCTCGCTAGTGGTACTAGGTGGTAGCAGCTTTTTTTGCTTTTGATTCTTCACTTCAGCTTTATGTCCATTAGCCGGAGGTTGCACCACCTCTTCCGATGCACCAGTTGACTCAACACGCATTTCTTCCTGACCTCTGTGTGTCACCCACAAGTAATCAATTTAACGCATTAATCTGGCAACGTATATGCACCCAGAGATGATTTCTAAGATAAACTCTGATTGGTCATTGGTTAGTAGTTAGTGGTTATTCATTGGTGGAAGCGTGGTTACAACTAACGACTAACCACTAACTACTAACAAAGAACAAATTTACTAAGTTTGAGGAGATAGCAATGGAACGCACATTTTTAGCAATTAAGCCTGATGGGGTGCAACGCGGATTAGTGGGTGAAATTATCCGTCGCTTTGAAACCAAAGGCTTTACTCTGGTTGGCTTGAAGTTTCTAAAACCCAGCCGGGAATTGGCTGAAGCGCACTACGATGTTCACCGGGAAAGACCCTTTTTTGCTGGGTTGGTGGAGTTTATCACCTCTGGACCAGTGGTAGCGATGGTTTGGGAAGGTGATGGCGTAATCGCCTCTGCCAGAAAGATAATTGGCGCTACAAACCCTCTGAATGCGGAACCAGGGACAATTCGGGGCGATTTAGGCGTAAATATTGGTCGCAACATTATACACGGTTCCGATGCTCCGGAAACCGCGCAAAACGAAGTTTCGCTGTGGTTTAAGGAAGATGAATTAGTCGGTTGGCAACCCGATATTATGCATTGGTTGCACGAGTAAATGAGAGGCTAGGGGTTAGAGGCTGGGGGCTAGGGGTTAGATGTTAATGCTTAATTTTTAAATTCTTATCCTAGTCCCTAGTCCCTAGCCCCTAACCCCTCTCTTTGACTTCGCTCTTTTCCGGTTCTTCTGATAATTCTGGGGTAGTACGTTTAGAAAAGCCCCAAGCGAAAATGAGGGCGATCGCACCAATCATTATCCATTCTGGCGGGACAAAGCTATCATTGACCACTTTTAAGAGTAAGCGCAAGCCCACCAATGCCACAGTGATATAGCCTGCATCTTCTAAATAGACATACTCATCCAACCACTTGATAAACAAACCCGCCATATATCGCAGGGTAATAATACCAATAGTTGCGCCTGTGAGTACCAACCATTTTTCTTGAGAAACTGCGATCGCTGTTGTCACACTATCCAAAGAAAATGCTAAATCAGTGAAAGCAATCACAGGGATCGCTTGCAATAATGAGTTAAAGCGGGGACCGTGATGCTGATTATCGTCGCCTTCTTCTGAGGTAAAATGTTGGAATACCAACCACAACAAGTAAGCAGCACCCAATAGGTTAAATTGCCAAAACTGTTGCACCCAAGTTGCGGTCAGAATTAGGGTGATGCGTAGCACGTAGGCAACGACTAAGCCTATATTTAGCGCTTTACCTTCGAGTTCTTTGTCTTCGAGTCCTTGGGCGATAGCAGCGAGGGCGATCGCGTTGTCAGCAGATAGCACCGCCTCTAGTAAAATCAGGATGAGCAGGACTAAAGACGCTTCAACGCTGAAGTGAAAGTGAAGATAATCAAAAATTTGGTCTAACATTCAGATTTGTTTTTAATCGCACCTTAAAAAAGTCAGTATAAGGGGAAGTGTAAATTTAAAATAGGGATTAATTTCCTTCTTTAATACAGCTTAACAGGCAAGCGGGTGATTTCTGTTTATGCGCTATGCGCCATTTGACGGCACGCAAGCGCAAATCTTAACTGTGACTATAAATTTTTCCCTCTTGTGAAAGTAACGCGATTGCATTTATTTCTTGACAAAACAATTAATTAATGCATAAGACAATCGCTCTCATCTTTACTGATATTCTGCATTTGCTCATCTGACAAAATTCCCAGTTGGCGAATTAATCGCACGTTGCGGGATTGAACGTACTTGAAATGTTTCAGCATTCAGCGGTGGATTTTAATCGAACTATCCACACTACATAACGGATCACCTAAAACCTACATCCGAATTTAGATGCGATCGCTTACAGCTTACTTTAAGAACATGAGCGAGTGCGGTCTTGGTAGCTTAACATATCTATCGCTTTTGCTATGCGATTATTCAGAAACCGTTTTTATCACAGTAATCTTTAGCTTCTCGTTCAAGACTTGCAATTATCAACAGTTGGAAGAGATATTTTTGTATTTGCTTGTGTGCTGGCAAGTTCGGTAAGTTTTGTCGGCTGATATTGAGTAGGTTCAGGTAAAAGAGGAATAGTAAATTCAAAATTCACGGTTTTTTCTCCAATAAAGGGGAATTGGGATGAGATTTTTTTGCTAATTCATCGCTACGAAATTGAAAGCGAAAAACTACCTTGCGATCGCCTGGGTTATCACGAGTCTTATCAGCTTCAATTTCGCCACGACCAGCGGCTAATATTTTTTGGCTTAAAGGCGCTTTTGTGTTAAAATTCATCTCAGAGAAAATGAACTTAGCAACTGATGAAGACCGCAACAAGCTAAGTTGTAAGTTAGTTTGGTAGTCTCCTTCAGAACTGGTGTGACCTTCGATAATTACGCGGCTAATTTCTTTCTCAAATTCGATTTGTGAGAAAATCATTCCACTATAAACGGGAATAAAGCTACGAAGAAAAGCTTTACCTTCGGGTTTCAGTTCGGTACTTCCTTTGGCAAAAAGGATTGATTCTTGGATACTTACATCTCCTGTTTCTGGGTTGACTTTAACGTTAATGTTGTTACTCTGCATTTGTCCCACAACATTGCCAATTACGACTCTTTTTGGTGCATCTTTCTCTGCTAACTGAAGTAGTGCAGTGATAAAAAGCAGCATAAAAAACATCAGCAGTCCTGACATCAAATCGCCAATAGATAAATAGATACTAGAATCATCATCCTCAGCAATCTCTGATTCAAAAAAATCGCCTCTAGTGAAATCATTCATGATCGTTATTCCCGTTACCTATGTCATTGTTATTTTTTGCGGCTACTAAAACATTAGCTGTATGTAGTAAACCTCCGCAAACCCCAGCCATAGCAGTATCGGCTTGTTTGAAAAAGCTTTCTTGTAAGTCAACAGTTCGCTTCATAGAGCTTTCAAGGTGACTATGCCAAGCTTGAAGACTATGGTCAAACTTTGCATTCAAATTTCTGTATGAATTGTCCACAATCTGCACTTGCTGCCCAATACCAGTAGCAAGTTTTTCGAGTTGTATTAGTCGTTGTGCATCGTTTAATCCAGCCGCACTAACTAATTTGTTTATTTCTTGGACAGATGCTTGAATTTTATTCATACTTTGGTCTACTTCTTGAGTCAACTCACTGCGTCTCTTGGCTTCATCTTGAAAAACGCTATTCAAAGTAGTCACTACCGCAGCTAAACCATCGCGTTGTTTGCCTAGTGTCCCTTCCAGCAAGTTATTTTGTTCTGTAAAGAATGCCTGTAGATTCGCTTGATATTGTTCTCGGAATTGTGTTAAATCCTCTTGCACCGTTTGACGAGTTGCTGTGAGTGTGTGGTCGATATTTGCTAATGTGGCAAGAAGATTCTCTTGACTACCATCCATCAGTTGGCAAGCTTGATTACCGACTGTTTCCAGAGTGTTAGTCTGCTGCTCGAAGGCTGTATTTGCTTGTGCGAGAATGTGGATAATTCCAGTCCGAGTAGCTTGAAGCATTTGCTTTTCTACTTCTGCGCGTTTTTGCAGGGCTGTTTCCAGTTCCTCTCTAATTCCTCGGAATGTATCAGCCGCATTTTCTGCACTTGTTTCAAAAGCACTTTGTTGAGCTGTCATTCCTTGAATACTTTGGTCGATAGCTCGATTAATATCGTGAGCAGTTTGTTCTAAAACGCCTTTTGTATCTGTTTGAAATTGACTCAAAGTTTGTTTTAGATTATTAGCGAAGTCTTGCAGGCTAACTAAAGTCTCTTTTTGAAAGTTTTGAATTGTGACGATGGAACTTGCCAAATCTTTGTGGAGAGTTAGCACAGCTTCGGAAGCTTGCTGAGTTAATTCTGCACTTTTATCTAGGCGATCGCCTATCGGTTCAAATAGCTCAATTCGCAAATTTTTAATAAGTTCTCCTAAAACTTTTTGTCCTTGATTTTGTTGGAGTTCTCTAAGTTTTTGCTGTTCTTGAAAGATATTTCGCAATGTTGGTACAATAACTGACTGCATCTGCTTTCCTACAGCTTCACCAATAGCTTCAGCACTCAAGTTTATCCCTGTGAATTTCTCTGCTACAACTCTAAGAGCTTGTGCTACTTCACTATTAGCGTTGTCTGCTGTTTCTAAAGTGGCGATCTTTTTCAAGTTTTGTCTTAAATCATCACGTCGTTTCTGACGTAGCGAATCACATATAAACAAAATTATTGTGAACAAGCTACCAGAACCAAGTCCCATCAAGGAAGTAGAGAAAGCTGTTTTCATTCCCACCAATAATTCCTTACTAGAACTCATTAACTGTTGGGAACTTGTTGTATCTAAATTGATTCCTTGTAACCCCTGTTGAATACCATAAAATGTTCCCAAAACACCAATTGCAGTACACAAGGTAGTTACGAAACGCAGAGAACTACGAGGTATTGGACGCGTTAAAACAGCTGGATAATTTCTAAGTATGAATTTGCCGTTTTTAATTTGTATATGCTCGTCTTTCCACTGCTGAAGTTTTAAATTATCCTGTTTTTAACTTTTTTTAGGATTTTTCAAACTCTTAATTGCAGCTGCTGTTTCTCCGCAATCTGAATACCAATACTGCCATAATGTACAAAGCTCAACAATAATTGCCACAAATAATACAACGGCAGCTGCCCAATGAAAAGGCTCGTTCTGCCAAACTATGTCCCAAATTTGTGCTAAATTCACGTAACACCCCTTGTTATTACTGCTAATTATTTTTTGGTAAATTGCTTCAATTCTTTATCGCTGAGAACCTGATAAGCCACCCGCTTTGGAATATGTTCTGCATACAAACGGTTGCCTATAGGTTTTCGCAGGTGTAAGCTGTAAAGCGCTTCACCTTCTGCCTGTTTATCTTCAATTAAATAAACTTGTATCGGTGCATAGCTTCTTAACAACCGCACCTGCAAACACGTTTTCAAATCCCGCGAGGAAGTAGATAAAGGCGAATTTTCTCCAAAGAGTTCGCAAGCAACTTTCCAAGCGTGATTAACCGCTACAATCTCCTTAACCAACTGCTCGACAGAGGGATTTAACAGTTCTTTAGTTTCAGCCATTAATGCTTTTGCCTTATTTGCTTAAAGCTTTCAACAAACTTATTTTTCCCACAAATAAGGCTGATCTAACTTTTGCGATCAAATAACAATTCTTTACGCGGTGATTGAAAGCGATCGCTCGTTTCTCAATAAATACTGGAGTGTAAAGGTAGTCAGCGCTTCAACCCTTCAAATCGAAGCTATGAGCGGTGAGCCAGCGCGGTCTTGGGGGTTTCCCCCATGAGCGACTGGCGAACCCGAAGGGTAAATCGCTCACTACGAATTAAACATACATTGTGAGTGCGATCGCTCGTTTCTCAATAAAAATCTAAATAGTTTCTGGGAAATTGCTATTAAAATTATATTTACTAACAATAGTTATTACCATGCTGCGAGGCTCTGCCTCTATAATTACATTCCCAGGGTCCAGCCTGGGAACGAGCAAGCAGAAGGGTGCGGGTACTAAAATCAAATTCCAAATATCACAAAATCTCTGCCAACTTTTCCAGCAGATTATTTGCTAAATTCAATAACTCAAGATCATCTATTTCACGACTTGCATCATAATTATTCTCCCTACCAGCTAAGATATTTCTGACAGCATATAACCTGTCATTTTCTTCGCTAATGCTAAGGCATTCTTCTAAATTGACTGCAATATCAAATAAAGAACGTTCTCCTAATATCTGCCTCACCCTCACAGCTACATCATCATCACTTACCAAAAATTCTTTGAGCGAGTCTAAAACTGATTCTTCCCCCCACCTTTCTAACCAATCTCCATCTACATCTTCAACGTAAAAATGGACAAAATCAATTCCATAATTTAGCCAATCCTGCTGCATGTTTCTGGCTGTAGCTAAAGCTTCGGAAAATCTATCTACTTGTTGACTGCTGTTAGTTTCTTGTTGGTTAGGCATAAATCATGATATTCGTGATTATTATGTATAGAAAAAATTAATAATATTAAATCATTAACATTTTTAATAAAATTTTAAATATTTTCCACCAGAAAGATAAGCACTGTTATATAGTGCCACGTTAACTAGTTGGTTGATAAAATTAGCTTCTGCCGGATTGTAACTAAAAAACAGTCCTCTCTCTATTTGCCACAATACAAGTGTATTTTTCCAATATTGATACTTGTGGTGATTCAATTCTTTTGAGACGCTGGTAACTTGAATACAAAGTGGTTTCTGTTGACTGTTGCTGATAATTAAATCTGTTGCCATAGAAAGGTCGGCAATATAGCGCTGCCAAAAACTTCCCTCTCGACGGACAATATCTTTAGCTATAGATATAATAATATCATTATCAGCTCGATTAAACTCGCCCGCCATTAATTTTTGTCGCCAAATACCAAACTTTGGATCTGTTTCATTTAGCCATTTTGGAAAAAGATACTGATACCAATATCTTTCAGTAGGTGTCATTTGGTCAAACTTTGCTTGTTGTTCTTCTTCAGTAGGTAAAGATTGAATCACAAGCCAAACAGTAGAATCTGTAATCACTTCCAATAGAAAAGCAAGGACAAATGGTTTCGCTGTCAGCGAACCAGGTTTTATATCTTTGACCCAACGATTAATTTCATCTAATCTTCTCGCTAAATTCGGGTCTAGCGAGGAGGCTTGCTCAATGAGGAATTTTAACTTATCCTTAATTTCTTTTGCTTGCAAACGATGCCCTACTTTCACTAACAAAAGCTTATATTATAAATTTATACCGAATTGACAAGGGAAATATTTATGTTTAAAAAAATATATGTTAACGTTTTTCATTACCCAGTCCTGCGAGGTTTGGACAATCCAAAATACAGGCATCCTCAACGGATGCGTTCTGCTCGGATGCCGAAGTTCTGAATCTCTTCCAAAGACGCTGCGCGATCGCTCGTAACCTCTGCTCAGACTTTTCGGAAATTATAAAATCGGTTTAACCTTGCAATTTGCCTTTATCTTTACGAAAATCAAAACACTTTTAGCAAATCTGCATACAGAATAGTTTGCAGTAACAATATTAATTATCGATCACGTTATGTCTCAACCCACCATAGAATCAATCCTCCAAGAGAAGCGTTTATTCCATCCACCAACTGAGTTTTCCCAAAATGCCCATATCAAAAGTTTAGAAGACTATCAACGCCTTTACGACAAAGCTAAGGCTGATCCGCAAGCATTTTGGGCTGAACTAGCCGAAACAGAGTTGCACTGGTTCCAAAAATGGGACACGGTGCTAGATTGGCAACCACCTTTTGCGAAGTGGTTCGTCGGCGGTAAGATTAATATTTCTTACAACTGTCTTGACAGACACCTCACCACTTGGCGCAAAAATAAAGCTGCACTGATTTGGGAAGGAGAACCTGGAGACTCGCGCACTCTCACCTACGCTCAACTACATCGAGAAGTTTGCCAGTTTGCGAATGTTCTCAAGCAGTTGGGGGTACAAAAAGGCGATCGCGTTGGTATTTACATGCCAATGATACCCGAAGCAGCGATCGCAATGTTAGCTTGTGCGAGAATTGGCGCACCTCACAGCGTCGTTTTTGGTGGTTTCAGTGCCGAAGCTTTACGCGATCGCCTGATCGATGCTCAAGCAAAGTTAGTAATCACAGCTGATGGTGGTTGGCGAAAAGATGCGATCGTTCCTCTCAAAGAACAAGTAGACAAAGCTTTAGCTGATGGTGCTGCTCCCAGTGTGCAAAACGTCCTCGTTGTCAAGCGTACCGGACAAGATATTTATATGCAGTTAGGAGGACGCGACCACTGGTGGCACGATTTGCAAAAAGATGCCTCAGCCGATTGTCCTGCTGAACCGATGGACAGCGAAGATATGCTGTTTATCCTTTACACTTCTGGCAGCACTGGCAAACCGAAAGGCGTTGTGCATACAACTGGTGGTTATAACTTATACACTCACATGACTACCAAATGGATTTTTGACTTGCAAGATACAGATGTATATTGGTGTACGGCTGATGTCGGTTGGATTACGGGTCACAGTTATATTGTGTATGGTCCCCTTTCCAACGGTGCAACCAGCGTGATGTATGAAGGTGCGCCGCGTGCTTCAAATCCTGGGTGTTTCTGGGATGTAATTGAAAAATACGGCATAAACATTTTTTATACTGCACCTACGGCAATTCGTGCTTTTATTAAAATGGGCGAACAACATCCGAAAGCACGAAATCTATCTTCGCTGCGGTTGCTGGGAACTGTTGGCGAACCGATTAACCCGGAAGCTTGGATGTGGTATCATAACATAATAGGCGGGGAACGCTGCCCAATTGTTGATACGTGGTGGCAAACAGAAACAGCCGGTATCATGATTAGCCCCTTGCCAGGAGCAATTCCCACTAAACCCGGTTCTGCAACTTGTCCCTTTCCCGGAATTATTGCGGATGTTGTAGATTTAGAAGGCAATTCTGTACCGAATAACGAAGGCGGTTATTTAGCGGTACGTCATCCTTGGCCCGGTATGATGCGGACTGTATATGGCGACCCAGAACGCTTCCGCCGCACTTATTGGGAACACATCCCCCCCAAAGATGGCAATTATGTCTATTTTGCTGGCGATGGAGCGCGGCAAGATGAAGATGGGTATTTCTGGGTAATGGGACGAGTCGATGATGTGCTGAATGTTTCAGGGCATCGCTTGGGGACGATGGAGGTAGAATCGGCGTTGGTGTCTCATCCGGCGGTTGCTGAAGCTGCGGTGGTGGGTAAGCCGGATGAACTAAAAGGTGAGGAAGTTGTTGCTTTTGTTACTTTGGAAGGCAGTTTTCAGCCGAGTGAAGAATTGAGTAAGGAGTTGAAAAAGCACGTTGTTCAGGAAATTGGCGCGATCGCTCGTCCTGGAGAAATTCGCTTTACTGATGCTTTGCCGAAGACGCGATCGGGTAAGATTATGCGGCGATTGCTGCGAAATCTAGCTGCGGGTCAGGAGGTATCGGGGGATACTTCGACTTTAGAAGATCGCAGTGTGTTGGATAAGCTGCGGGAAGGGAGTTAAGAAAGTCTCACGCAAAGGCGCAAAGACGCAAAGCAAAGAGTTGTTTGGGCGTAGGGTGCGTTAGCAATAGCCTAACGCACCCCACATATATTCACTTTCCTTCCCAAATTATTTTTCGCATATTATCAACTTTCCTCTTAAAATCTGATTGTTCTTTCAGTTTGTGCAGCGGACCTTTGTAATTTTCAATTTCATCTATTAGTTCCTTGACCACTGGAGCAGAAACTTTTAATTTCATCATTTGCAAAAGCTCACGATATTTATTCTGGCATAAATTATGTTGAAGTTTACTGGCAATTTTCATGTTATTGAAACACAAAATTGCCATAACCGCTTGAGTTGTATTAAAGCGCTCAATCAGAGAGCGATATCTAATTTCAGCATTCCGGGAAACTCCATTGCCATTAGTCAGAAAAACTTCTACTAGACCCAAAACATACTTTTCACGTATCTGAAGAGGAACCTGTCCCCGATCATTAATAAGTGCCTCTAGTGCTTTTGCAAATGGTGGCTCGTTGTCGAAGTTATTCCATCCTTGGTGAGCATTAAGCAAGTTATCTATTGCAGTATCGATTTCAGCCGCTAAAAGAGTTTCAGTAATATATGATTTTCCTGAAACTACTTCTAGAAATTCAAGGGCAAGCCTTGCTTCTAATTGGTCATTATTTGCAACGAATCTACCATACTTAATGCCAAATTGTTGACGTGCTTGCTCATCAACTTTATCCCATAAATAAGGTAGTAGCCTATGAAGATTTTGCCTCGTTTGCGGTGTTGTATCTGAACGAGTATATATTCCGAATAATCCTGATGCTAAATTATTCGTTTGTTCTTGGGTTAGGTCTAAAAAAAATCCTGCTATTTGTTTAGCATCTAATTCCGAAATATTATTCTTCTTGAGATTCTTGAGAAACTTCTGTATTTCTATAGTTCCATTAGACAAAGGCAAAGAGATAACTTGTCGAATACAAGTTTCTAGCCAAGAAATAAGTTGTAAACCTGTAATTTCATTTTGATTTGGGTGAGCACAACTTACCCAATTACGCATATATCTGATAGTATCTAGGTGCTTATATCCAATCTCGGAAATCAAGCCTATTTTTCTACCTCCCTCAATTAGCTCACTATCATTAACTTTAACTATGTCATCTTCTGAATTAAGATTTTTACGTTTTTCTGGGCTGTTCACGGCATTATCATAAAAATATGAAATATCATATTGAGATACCCGCTTTCTTAACTCTAAAATTGTTTCATCCCACAAGTAATTTAATGCTGCATCAAATAAGCCTGATGCTACAGCAGCAACATATTTAGATATGTAGACAGAACGAGGCTTCTGTTCGTCATTAATCTTTGATAGTACATCCGCGATATTCTTAAAAACAGTTACACGCTCATTTACCGAAACTAATACGGAAGGCGTTGCATAATCGCGGTATGAATCATTCCGGAACTGGAACATCCCAGAATTTTAGATAGTGGAGTAATAATCGAATTGAGTATTTCAGCATTTCTACTGATTTGGAATAACATAGCGTCTTGC
>JAESFM010000034.1_pt1 | contig 96264 bp, 94 predicted proteins | sample 9266171 | NCBI WGS metagenome assembly JAESFM01 (sample SAMN14505069, study PRJNA617099) | algae metagenome | isolation source: Hassallia sp. WJT32-NPBG1 and co-occurring heterotrophs from well developed... | place: USA: Mojave Desert, Joshua Tree National Park, California | collected 2006-06-22 | reverse complement strand
CGGTACGCGCGCCATCGTCGATGCCTGCTGTGACGCGTGGAACAAGCTCATCGCCGAGACCGGTCGCATCCAGTCGCTGACAGACTTCGAATGGGCGCGACAGGTCAATCCATAAGCAGCTTGGTATAAGACGCTGCCCGATAGTGCCCTCGGCCAACAACTCTCCTGTCTTGGAAGAGATCGCCCTAGACAATCCCCTGGCATACGCCTGGATGTCCAAGGCGCTGACCTCGTTCCATCTTTTTCCGCTGTAGCTCAGATACCCGAACCACAGCCGCAGATTGTCTGCGGCGGCGCCTGCCGATCCGATGCTGATTACTCGCTTCTTCCTCCACCCTGGAGGCCGCAGCCGGCCAGCATCAGGCCGAGCGTGATACCGCGCATACCCGTGAACACGCTCGTACAGATAGCGGAACACCGGCTCGACGACCCGGCCGGAGTGCCGGTCAACAAGGAAGGGGAAACCTTCCGGAAGCTGGAAGGCTCGGATTTCTTCGGCCGTGAAGCCTGGACACTCGGCGACCGCGGCATAGCGCCGCACGGTGATGTCCAGATCCTCTTCAGACCCCCCGAATGGCTGCATCGCACGCCCACCGATATGTAGCTGTATTCGCTATATGATTCTGGCAATCATGATCAATCACAAACGCGCAACCATAAGAGATGAGCGATTATGAAAAAGCCCGGCGAGGATGCTCCTCGCCGAGCCGAATCCGTAGCTGGGGAGCCAATTTAGGCTCTCGCGTCCGAGCCTACTGGCTGCCTATTCGTGGACAGAATTTGAACATGACCATACCTCCTCCCAGGTGCCGGAGGTGCTGGCCTTGGAATATTCCGTCGCGCGGTTCTCGAAGAAATTGGTGTGCTCCACCGCGTTCAGCATCTCGTCGAGCCAGGGCAGCGGGTTCTTCTCGATGTGATAGAGCGGCTGGAGGCCGAGCTGCTGCAGGCGGCGGTCGGCGATGAAGCGGATATAGGTCTTGGTGTCCGCCGCATTCAGCCCCTCGACGCCGCCGAGCTCGAAGGCGAGGTCGATGAAGGCGTCCTCATGGTCCACGATGGTGGCGCAGATGAGGTAGAGGTCGCGCCGGAACTCCTCGGTCCAGATCTCCGGGTTCTCCTGCACGAAGGTGCGGAAGAGGCGGATGACGGAGAGGCAGTGCAGCGTCTCGTCCCGCACCGACCAGGAGACGATCTGGCCCATGCCCTTCATCTTCCCGAAGCGCGGGAAGTTCATCAGGATGGCGAAGGAGGCGAAGAGCTGCAGACCCTCGGTGAAGGCGCCGAAGGCGGCCAGCGTCTTGGCGATCTCGGTCTTATTGTCGACCGTGAAGCCCTGCATGTAGTCGAACTTGTCCTTCATCTCCTTGTATTTGAGGAAGGCGCTGTACTCAAGCTCCGGCATGCCGACCGTATCCAGCAGGTGGCTGTAGGCGGCGATGTGGATGGTCTCGATGTTCGAGAAGGCGCTGAGCATCATCAGCACTTCGGTCGGTTTGAAGACCTGGCTGTAGTGCTTCATGTAGCAGTTGTTCACCTCGACATCCGCCTGGGTGAAGAAGCGGAAAATCTGGGTGAGCAGGTTGCGCTCACCGGTGGTCAGGTTGCGCTGCCAGTCCTTCACGTCGTCGGCCAGCGGCACCTCCTCCGGCAGCCAGTGGACGCGCTGCTGCGTCAGCCAGGCGTCATAGGCCCAGGGGTAGCGGAAGGGCTTGTAGACCGGGTTGGAGGTCAGCAGGTCGAAGCGCACGGGGCGCTCGTCGGGGGAGAAATTGCCGTCGGCCATGGTCACCGCCATTCAGGACTGGGTGTGATGCGTGATCGATGTGGTGCCGGCCTGCCCTACTGGCAGGCCAGGCACTCCTCGTAATCCGTCGTCGAGGTCTGCGCCCCGCGGGCGACCAGCGGCAGCGCGGCATCGGCCGCGGTCGGCACATGGGCTGCCATGATGTCCCCCTGGCCGACGATCTTCTCGCTGATCGTATCGGCCCGCTGGATAGAGAGGCTGCGGCAGTAATACAGCGACTTCACCCCGCGCTTCCAGGCCATAACATGGATCTGGTGCAGGTCCCGCTTGTGGATGTTGGCGGGCAGGAACAGGTTCACCGACTGGCTCTGGCAGATGAAGGGCGAGCGGTCGGCCGCATGCTCCACCACCCAGCGCTGATCGAGCTCGAAGGCGGTCTTGAAGGTGGCGCGCTCCTGCTCGCTCAGGAAGTCGAGATGCTGCACGCTGCCCTTGCGGACGGTGATGCTCGTCCAGGTCTCCTCGTCGTCGCGGCCGTGCTTCGCCAGCACCTTCTTCAGGTAGGGGTTGCGGACGATGTAGCTGCCCGAGAGCGTCTTGTGGTTGTAGACATTGGCCGCCACCGGCTCGATGCCCGGGGAGGCGCCGCCGCAGATGATGGAGATCGAGGCCGTGGGCGCGATCGCCATCTTGTTCGAGAAGCGCTCCATGAAGCCGTACTCGGCCGCATCCGGGCAGGGCCCGCGCTCCTCGGCAAGCTGGCGGCTGGCGGCATCGGCCCCCTCGCGGATGTGCTTGAACATCCGCTTGTTCCACACCTTCGCCACCACGCTCTCGAAGGGCACGTTCTGCGCCTGGAGGAAGCTGTGGAAGCCCATCACGCCGAGGCCGACGGAGCGCTCGCGCATCGCGCTGTACTTCGCCTTCGCCATGCTGTCCGGCGCGGTGTCGATGAAGTTCTGCAGCACGTTGTCGAGGAAGCGCATCACGTCCGGGATGAAGCGCGGGTCGTCCTTCCACTCGAACCAGGTCTCGAGGTTGAGGGAAGAGAGGCAGCAGACGGCGGTGCGGTCCTTGCCATGCTGGTCGCGGCCCGTGGGCAGGGTGATCTCGGAGCAGAGGTTGGAGGTCTTGACCTCGAGCCCGGCCAGCTTGTGGTGGGCCGGCATCGCCTTGTTCACATGGTCGGAGAAGACGAGGTAGGGCTCGCCGGTCTCGATGCGGGCCGTCAGAATGCGGATCCAGAGGGCGCGGGCGGAGATCTTCCGCATGATCGCGCCGTCCTTCGGGCTGCAGAGCGGCCACTCCTCGTCATTCTCGACGGCGCGCATGAAGGCGTCGGAGATGAGCAGGCCGTGGTGGAGGTTGAGCGCCTTGCGGTTCGGGTCGCCGCCGGTCGGCCGGCGGATCTCGATGAACTCCTCCACCTCCGGGTGGCTGACGGGGAGGTAGACGGCGGCCGAGCCGCGGCGGAGCGAGCCCTGGGAGATGGCGAGCGTCAGGCTGTCCATGACGCGAATGAAGGGGACGACGCCGGAGGTCTTGCCGTTGCGCCCGACCTTCTCGCCGATGCCGCGCAGGTTGCCCCAGTAGCTGCCGATGCCGCCGCCCTTGGCGGCCAGCCAGACATTCTCGTTCCAGAGGCCGACGATGCCATCGAGGCTGTCATCCGCCTCGTTCAGGAAGCAGGAGATGGGCAGGCCGCGCGTCGTGCCGCCATTGGACAGCACCGGGGTCGCCGGCATGAACCAGAGCTTCGAGATGTAGTCGTAGATGCGCTGCGCATGTGCCGCGTCGTCGCCATAGGCCGAGGCGACCCGGGCGAAGAGGTCCTGGTAGCTCTCGCCCGGCAGCAGGTAGCGGTCATCCAGCGTCGCCTTGCCGAAATCCGTCAGCCGCGCGTCGCGCGACCGGTCGACCTGAACCTGGTGATGACCTTCAAGCTGAACCGTATCGAACACCGCCCTAATCCCCTTCCGATCCCCCGGTGGGGGAGAATGCATCCAGCAGCGACGCGACACAAGATATTGTCGTCCGGCTTCCACCATAACACCAGATGGGGTGTCCGGTTCCAACATCGGCTGATCCAGGCCAGCCGCCATTGTTCATATTCCGTTCACGGATAAACCGTCATTCCGGGTGAGTCGGTCAAGCCTCATCCGATTCCATCCCCGTGATCCCCGTTATCCACAGGCACGTCGCCTGCGACTCCCGCACGGGTTGCCCGGGGCGGACCGGCTGCGCATCCTTCCGGGGCAGGAAGCTTGGGAGGGTGACATGCGGAGGCGACAGGGGCTGGCGGCTCTGGCGCTGCTGGCGATGGCGCCGGGCCTGGCGCTGGCGCAGGGCGCCGGGGTCAGCCTGTTCAAGGTGGTCGGGCCGCGGGACGAGGTGACGATCGGGTTGACCGAGGCGGAGCTGGCGCGGCTCGGCAGCGGGCCGGCGGTCGAGCGAATCGCCAGGGCCCTGGTCGCCGAGGGGCAGGTCACTGCCTGGCGCTATGCGGTCGGGCGGGCGCCGGATGGGGGGACGCGATTCGCGGCGACCGGGCGGGTGGCGATCCTCCGCAGCGAAAGCCTCAGGATCGAGCCCTATGCGGCCGCGCTGCCGGTGGCGGCGCCGCCGGCGGACTAGGCGCTCAGCGCTGCTGCTGCGGGGCGGGGCGGGGCGGGCGGGTTGCGGGGCGGGGCCGCGGTGCGGCCGGGGCTGCCGACTCGCCGCGGCCGGGCATGGCCGGGGCGGCGTTGCGGCCGAGGCGGCGGCGGGCCTGCTCGTCCCAGGACCGGACATCGGCCCAGAAGTCGCCCGGCTCCACGGTGAGCGGCGGCTGGCCGCTCGGCGACTGGCTGGGCCGCTGCTGCTGCGCGGCGGCCGGCACCGCGAGCAGCAGGCCGAGCAGCGTCCAGATCCGTATCATCGCCCTCCCCCTCCATTGCGGCCGGCGCGGTCTTGTGGGCCGAAGGGGGGATGACGTGCAAGGGTTGTCGAACTCCAGGGGTCCGGCCTTCGGCCATTGGCGGGGGGCCTGAGGAGGGCAGCGCCCGCCTCAGCCCACCGGCCGCGCCCCGCACCAGTCGGCAATGAAGGCGGCGATGGCCAGCGTCGTCTGCTTCAGGTGGCCGAGGTCGGTGCGTTCGTCGAAGGCATGGGCCCCCTCCCCTTTCGGCCCGTAGCAGAGGCCGGGGATGCCGAAATAGAGGCCGTAGAAGCGCGTGTCGTTCACGGCCGTGGTGATGCGCGCCGGCATCTCGGCGCCGAAGACCTGGGCATGGGCGGCGGCGAGCACCGCCTCGGCCTCGCTGCCCGGCTGCAGCACGTAACCGTCGGCGAGGAAGCCGTGCCACTCGACCGAGGGCGGGTTGTTGGCAAGGAAGTTGTCGCCGCGCGCGGCGTCCGCGATGCAGCGCTCGACGCCGCGCTGGACCTCGGCGACATCGGCATCGGGGAGGAGGCCGATGCGGCAGTCGACCTCGCACCAGGCGGGGGTGCTGCTCGCCCAGTCGCCGCCGCGGATGATGCCGGGGTTGAATTTCAGCGGGCTCTCGATGCCGTTGTACCATTCGTGGTGGCGGGCGGCCTCGTTCAGCGTGGCGGTATGGGCCTGGAGCGCCTGGATCAGGTGGTAGGCGGAGAGGATGGCGTTGCTGCCGCTCTGGGCGACCGCGACATGGACCGGGATGCCGCGCACCTTGATGCGGAACCAGAGCGTGCCGGTATGGGCGCGGGTGATGGTGCCGCCGGTTGGCTCCGGCACCAGCGCGGCCTCAGCGCGGTAGCCGCGCAGCAGGGTGGCCAGCGCCCCGTTGCCGGTGCTCTCCTCCTCGGTGACGGTCTGGAGGTGGACATCCGCCGCGGGCTCGAGCCCGGCGGCCTTTAGCGCGTCCATGGCGAAGACCATGGCGGCGACGCCCGACTTCATGTCATGCGCGCCGCGGCCGTACATCCAGCCATCCCGGATGGTGGCGCTGTAGGGTGGGTAGGTCCACATCTCGGCAGGGCCTTCGGGCACCACGTCGATATGGCCCTGGAGGATCAGGCTGCGGCCCGTGGGCTTCTCCGCCCGGTGGGTGGCGACGACCTGGACGGAGCGGGCCGGGTCGGCCTCCACCATCGGGCTCGCCTTCGGGTGGCCGGCGAGCGGGACATCGGCGAGGGTGAAGCGATCCACCGCATAGCCACGGGCGGCGAGCTGGCGGGCCATCCAGTCCTGCAGCGGCGCCTCATTGCCGCGGGTGGAGGGGAAGCGGACGAGATCGGCGAGGAAGGCGGTCTCGCGCTCGAAATTCGCATCCACCGCGGCGGCGAGGCGGGCGAGCAGGGCGGCATCCGGCATGCGGGGCATCTCCACGGCCATGGCGATGCCCCAGCATGCGCCGGGCCGCGCGGCGGCGCTACTCCACGGGCTTGGCGTGTTGCGCCGCGGTGTGGTTCACCGGGCTCGGGTCGTAGGTGACCTTGTCCCGCCGCCCGGCCCAGACATTGCGGAGGAAGATGATCGGCAGCACGCCCTTGTCGTCGAGCAGCGCCTGGGCGGCCTGCTGCGTCAGGATCTCGCGCCGCTCCGGGTCCATGGTGGTCATCGCCTCGGCCAGCGGCACGTCCATGGCAGGGTTGGAGTAGCGCTGGCGGTTGAAGGGGCCGTGGCCGAGCTCCGGGTTCCGCGTCATCGCCACCTGGCGCATCGGGTTGATGGTCAGGTAGCTGCTGAAATAGGTCATGAAGAGCGAGAATTCGCGGTTGGTGGCGCGGGTGAAGAGCGTCGCCGGCGGCAGCGTCTCGACCGATGTCTCGATGCCGATGCGGGTGAAGGACTGGGCGAGCGCCTGCAGCAGCCCGTCATCGCCGGGGAAGAAGCCGTTCGGCCCGTGGATGGTCAGGCGGAAGCCCTGAGGGTAGCCGGCCTCGGCCAGCAGGGCGCGGGCGCGGGCCGGCTCATGCGGCAGGGGCGGCAGGTTCGGCAGGCGGTGCGCGGCGATGGGGGCGGCGAACTGGTCCGCGGCGCGGGCCTGGCCGTGATAGAGCCGCTCCGCGATCGCCTCGCGCGGGATGGCGAGCGACAGGGCTTCCCGCACCCGCCGGTCGGCCAGCGGGTTGCGCGGCAGCGGCCTGCCCTGTCGGTCGAAGGCGAAGGGCGTCGCCTCCCGCATCGCATCCGGGGCGAGGTAGACGAAGGTCACGCTGTCGACGCTGAAGAGGGCGAAGCGCGGGTCCCGCTCCAGCCGCGGCATGTCCTGCGACGGGACGTAGTCGATCAGGTCCGCCTCGCCGGTCAGCAGCGCCGCCATGCGGGAGCCGCCCTGCGGGATGTAGCGGAAGGTCACGCGGTCCCAGGGCTCGGCGGGGCCCCAGTAGTCGGCGTTGCGCGTCACCTCGAGCCGCTCGTTCGGCAGGTAGCTGGCGTAGCGGTAGGGGCCGGTGCCGATGGCCAGCCGCCCGGTGTTGAAGTCGGAGGTCGCGGGGTTCGGGCCATGGACCTTGCGGGAGAGGATGGCCGGCGCCGCCAGGTCGATCGGCATCAGCGGGTTCGGCTCCCGCGTGCGGAGGATGACGGTCTGCGGGTCCTTGATCTCGACCGCGCTGATGGTCCTGACGGCCGGGGTGAAGAGGGCCGGGCTGTTCGGCACGGTGGGCACGCGGGCGAAGGTATAGGCGATGTCCTCCGCCTCGAAGGGCGTGCCGTCATGGAAGCGGACGCCGGCGCGGAGCTTCACCTCCCAGGTCAGCGGGTCGATCAGGCGGAGGCTCTCGGCGAGGCGCGGCTGGGGCCGGGCCTGGTTGTCGAGCTCGAAGAGCGGCTCGTAGATCTGCCGCAGCACCATGTTGTTGTTGGTGGTGTTGTGGAAATGCGGATCGAGCGCGCTGGGCGGCGTCTGCGCCGCGATCACGAGGTTGCGCTGCGCCGCCGCAGGCGCGGCGAGGCAGATGGCCAGCGCCGCCGCCATGATGCCATGGTGCATCGAAGCCTCCCGTAGGGCCGGTCTGTCGCCGGCTCTGGCGGCAAGCCTCCGTCGCGGGCCGGGCCCGCGTCAAGCAAACTCCGCCGGATCAGCGGATGGGCGGGGCGTATTGCAGCCCGCCCTTGGTCCAGAGCCCGTTGATGCCGCGGGGGATGCCGAGCGGGGTGATGTTGCGCTCCCAGACCTCGCCGAGATTGCCGACCTGGCGGATGATCCGCACCGCCCAATCGTTCTCGACGCCCATCGCGCGGCCGAATTCCCCGGTGCGGCCGAGCAGGCGCTGGATGTCGGGGTTGGGGCTCGCCATGAAGCTGTCGATGTTCTCGCTGGTGATGCCAAGCTCCTCGGCCGCGACCATGGCGAAGTGGGACCAGCGGACGATGTCGAAGAAGCGCCAGTCGCCCTTGCGCACCACGGCGCCGAGCGGCTCCTTCGAGATGATCTCGGGCAGCAGGACGAAGTCGCCGCTGTTGCCCTGGCTGGCGCGGAAGGAGGCGAGGGAGGAGGCGTCATTGGTATAGGCATCGCACCGGCCGCTGACGAAGGCGGCGCGGATCTCCTCCACCTGCTCGATCACCACCGGGGTGAAGCGCATGTTGTGGCTGCGGAAGTAATCGGCGAGGTTCAGCTCCGTCGTCGTGCCGGGCTGGACGCAGATGGTGGCGCCGTCGAGCTGGCGGGCGGAGGCGACGCCGGCGGACTTCCGCACCATGAAGCCCTGGCCGTCGTAGAAATTGATGCTGGCGAAGGCGAGGCCGAGCTGCGCCTCGCGCCCGAGGCTCCAGGTCGTGTTGCGGACGAGGAGGTCGACCTCGCCGGATTGCAGGGCGGTGAAGCGCACCTGCGTCGTCGTGGGGACGAAACGGACCTTGCTGGCGTCGCCCAGGATGGCGGCGGCGACGGCGCGGCAGGCATCGACATCGAGGCCGCGGAAGACGCCGCGCGCATCGGGCACGGCGAAGCCGATGGTATTGACCGAGACGCCGCAGACCACCTGGCCGCGGGCCCTGATGGCGGCGAGCGTATCCGCCGCGGGCTGGGCCTTGGCCTGGGCCAGGGCGGCGAGCCCGAGGCAGAGACCGAGAAGCAGAGTGCGGATCATGCTCATCCCCCGTTGCGGCAGGCGAAGCTTCGCCGGGGGTGGCGGGCAGCGCAAGCAATTCCCTGGCCCGGCGGTTTGCTCTACTCTTGGCCGCAACGGGGCCGAAGCCCCCGACCGAGGGAACCGCCGCCATGAGCCTCACCATCCGTCCCGCCAACCCGGCCCGCCCCGATTTCGTCGGCGAGGTCTCGGGCATCGACCTCCGCCTGCCGATCGGTGCCGCCGAAGCCGCGGCGATCGACGAGGGAATGGACCGCTTCGCCGTGCTGGTCTTCCGTGACCAGCCGATCGACGACCAGCAGCAGGTCGCCTTCAGCCGGCATTTCGGGGATCTGGAGCTGGCGACGGGCGACATCACCCAGGGCCAGGCGCGGCGCCTCTCGATGGAGATCAACGACATCTCCAACCTGGAGCGCGACGGCCAGGTGATGGCGCGGGACGACCGCAAGCGGCTCTTCTCGCTCGGCAACATGCTCTGGCACAGCGACAGCAGCTTCAAGCCGACGCCGGCCAAGTACTCGCTGCTCTCGGCCCGCGTGATCCCGGGCGGCGGCGGCAACACGGAATTCGCCGACATGCGCGCGGCCTGGGATGCGCTGGATGCCGAGACGCAGGCGATGGTGCGGGACCTCGTCTGCGAGCACAGCCAGATCTACTCGCGCGGCGTGCTGGGCTTCACCGACTTCACCCCGGAGGAGCTGGAGAAGTGGCGGCCGGTGCCGCAGCGGCTGGTGCGGCGGCACCCGAAGACGGGGCGGCTCTCGCTCTTCCTCTCGGCCCATGCCGGGGCGATCCAGGGCTGGCCGGTGCCGGAGGCGCGGGCCCTGCTGCGCGACCTCAACGAGCATGCGACGGGGCGGGAATTCGTCCATGCCCATGTCTGGCGGCCGCATGACCTGGTGATGTGGGACAACCGGGCGACCATGCACCGGGCGCGGCGGTATGACGCGACCAAGGTGCGGGACCTGCACCGCACCACGGTCGCCGACGTGGCCCCGACCCTGGAGCAGGCCGCCTAGATCCCGCCGCCGAGATAGGCGTCGCGGACGTCCGGGCTCGCCAGCAGCTCGGCGCCGGTGGTGGTGCCGGCGCGGAGGACGTGGCCGGTCTCCAGCAGATAGGCCCGGTCGCAGAGCTGCAGTGCGGCCATGGCGTTCTGCTCCACCATCAGCACCGTGGTGCCGGTGGCGCGGATGTCCTGCACGATGGCGAAGACCTGCTTGACGAGGCTCGGCGCCAGGCCGAGCGAGGGCTCGTCGAACATGACGAGGCGCGGGCAGGACATCAGCGCGCGGGCGATGGCGAGCATCTGCTGCTCGCCGCCGGAGAGGGTGCCGGCCGCCTGGCCGCTGCGCTCGCGGAGGCGGGGGAAGCGGGCCTACATCGCCTCGAGGTCGTGGGCGATGCCGGCGCGGTCCCGCCGCAGCAAGGCGCCCATGGCAGGGTTCTCCCGCACCGAGAGATGCGGGAAGACGCGGCGGCCCTCCGGGCAATGGGCGATGCCGGGAGGCCTGGTTGGCGATCAGGCCGGTGACGCCGATCGCCCCGTAGTCGCGCAGCGGCAGGTGGAGGGCGGAGCCGTCGGGCATCGGCACCAGCGCATCCGCCAGGCATGGGTTGTCCATGCCGAATGGGGCTTCGAATGCCTGCCAAAATGCCATCCCCGCCAGGATGCCAGCGGGGCCCTCCGCCGGCAATTTCGGCACGGGGGCTTGCGGCGATGGGCGCGAGGCGGATGCCATGCCGCTGCACGTCACCATCGCCGGCCGCGCCGAGGCCGGGGAGACCGTGCTGCTTTCCGCGAGGCTGGGGGCGCCGGCTCTGGGCGCCGCAGATGGCGGCGCTGGCGGCGCGCTTCCACACCCTGGCCTTCGACCATCGCGGCACCGGCCGGAATGCCGGGGCGCTGCCGGAGCCTCACTCCGTCCTCCATATGGCCGAGGATGCAGGGGAGGTGATGCAGGCGGCCATGCCTTCACCGTCGAGCAGCCGGAGCCGTTCAACCGCGTGCCGCTGGAATTCCTCGGCGGCTGACATCGGGACGGCGAATCGTTCCGCAGGCCCGGTCGCCACCGCTGGCGGTCGCCATTCTGAGCCAGGATTTCGGGCTTGGCCGCCGAGGAAACCTTGTTTGCATCGATGCGGAATGGGCCATGCCAAGGCCTGGAACACGAACCGGGCCGTCATTTTCCAGGTGCGCATCGATTCGGTGTGAAATAATATCGTTCTCTCAACGAACTATACCGACAGGCAGAAGGCCCAAGACGGATCGATGAACACCGCCCTGCTGCACCCCGTCTTCGGGCCGGACCGACGGAGCCTGGCCGAGCCCTCGCCGAGGCCCCGCCGCGCCCACGGACAGTCCGGTCACGCGCCGTTGCGGTAATCGAGGCCATGGCGACCGCCTCGCGCGACGCAGCCTTCCGCAGCCTCATCGCCGAGGCGGACGGGATGCGTGACCAGCGGAACTGGGGCCAGGCGGAGTACCTGTACTGGCGCGCGCTCAGCCTGCATCCGCTGCATCCCGGCTACCGCGTGCAGTATGGCCATGCGCTGAAGGAACAGGCGAGATTCGCCGATGCGGAGGTCGCCTACCGCTCCGCCTGGGCGCTTGGTGAGGCGGGGGAGGACCTGCGCCAGCACATCATCCATGTCGCCGCGGCGCAGGGCGACTCGACGCCGCCCATGCCGGCGCCGCGCCTCGCACCGGTCCATCCGCTGGACGAGCGGCCCTGGCTCGGGGATGTCGAGCTCGGCTTCGCCCTGCTGATGCACCGAACTCCGTGCCTCGTCGAGGAGGTGCTGCCCCTGCTGCGCAGCGCGCCGACGCGCCGGGTCATGCTGCTTGACCTGGCGCGGCGGCCGGAGACGGCGACGGCGAACCGGGACCTCATGCTCCTGCTGGCCGACCGGGGCTGAGCAGCATGGACCGCCCGGAGATCAGCATCGTCATCAACACCTGCAACCGCGCGGCGCACCTCCGCAGCGCGCTCCAGGGGCTGCGCGGCCTGCGCTATCCGCGCTTCGAGGTGATCGTCGTCAACGGCCCCTCGACCGACGGCACCGCCGAGGTGCTGGCGGCTTGGGAGGGGCGCATCAGGCTGCGCCACTGCGCGGAGCAGAACCTCGCCGTCTCGCGCAACATCGGCATTGCCGCCGCGGCCGGGGAGATCGTCGCCTTCATCGACGATGACGGCGTGCCGCACCCGGACTGGCTGGAGCGGCTGGCGGCCGCCTACCGGGACCCGGCGGTGGGCGCGGTCGGAGGCTTCACCGTCGACAACACGGGCACGCGCTGGCAGGCGCGGAAGACGGTCTGCGACCGCTTCGGCAACGCGCACATGGTCTCCGACTTCTTCGACGAGCGGCCGCTGAACCGGCCCGGCTCGCCCTTCTATCCGAGCCTCCTCGGGACGAATTGCAGCGTGCGGATGGCGGCGCTGCGCGAGGTCGGCGGCTTCGACCATGCCTATGCCTATCTGCTGGACGAGACCGATCTCTGCCTGCGCCTAGTCGATGCCGGCTGGCACGTCCTCTACGAGCCGCGGGCGATGGTCTTCCACCAGTTCGCGCCGAGCGGCATCCGCAACGCGGCGCGGATCGCCCGGACGCTCTACCCCTCGGCGGTGAGCAAGGCCTATTTCATCCATCGCCACGGCGCAGCGCAGAATGCGGGCCGCGTCGCCGGGGAGATCGAGCGCTACCGCAGCGACCTCGTCGCCGGCAATGCCTGGTTCGAGGAGAACCGGGAGATCGGCCTCGAGCACCGGCTCTCGCTCGATCAGGACGTGGCGCTCGGCCTGCGCGACGGCGCGGCGCTGGCGCGGCGCATGGGCGAGCGCAGCCGCGGCGACCTCGCGGAGGAGGCGGAGGCGCCGGGCTTCATGCCCTTCGCCACGGCGGATGGCTTGCGCGTCTGCCTGGTCAGCCAGGGCTTCCCGCCGGAGAACGATGCCGGCATCGCCCGCTGGACCGAGATGGTGGCGCGCGAGCTGCTGCGGCGCGGCCATGTGGTGCATGTCATCACCCGGGCCGCGGCGGAGGAGAGCGTGCGGCAGACCGAGGGCCTCTGGCTCCATGCCCTGCTGCCGGAGGCGGAGGGCGCCGAGCCGCTGATGCTGGAGCTCGGCCTGCCGCCCAACATCGCCGCCTGGAACCGCCGGGTGCAGCGCGAGGTGGAGGCGCTGAAGAATTTCGGCCTCGACGTGCTGTCCTTCCCGATCTGGGACCTCGAGGCGCTGGCCTGCCTGCATGATCCCGAGATCGGCGTGGCGACGAGCCTGCACACCAGCTACGCCCTCGCCCGGCCCTTCAAGCCGGAATGGGAGGCGCGGCCGCTCTACGAGCATTTCATGGTGCGGAAGATGATCGCCGCGGAGGCGAAGGCGCTGGCGACGGCGCCGCTGCTGCTGGCCAACTCCCGTGCCGTCATCGCCGATCTCGACGCGGCCTATGGCCTCTCCCTGCCGGAGAGCCGCGTGGTGCTGGCGCCGCATGGCACGGAGGACCTGCTGGCGGGGGCGCCCCCGGCGCCGCCGGGCGAGGGATACCGCATCCTCTTCGTCGGCCGCTTCGAGCCGCGCAAGGGCTTCGACCTCGCGGCCGAGGCGGCGCTCGCGGCGCTGGAGGCGATGCCGGAGGCGGAGTTCGCCTTCGCCGGCGGCGAGCCGGACGCGGCGGCGATGGCCGCCCTGCCCGCCCCGCTGGCCGAGGCGCTGCGGCTGCATCCGCGCATCCGCTGGCTCGGCGTGCTGGACCGGCCGGCGCTGGAGGCGGCCTATCGCGCGGCGGATGTCGTGCTGGTGCCGAGCCGCTACGAGTCCTTCGGCCTGGTGGCGATCGAGGCGATGTCGGCCGGCAAGCCGGTGGTGGCGCTCGCCGTCGGCGGCCTTGCCGAGGTGGTGACGCATGGCGCGGACGGGCTGCTCGTTCCAGACGGGCCGGGGGCGGCCGCGGAGATCGCCGCGGCGCTGCGCAGGATCGGCGAGGATGCCGGGCTGCGCGCCCGCCTCGCTGCCGGGGCGCGGGAGAGCTTCATGACGCATTACACGGTGGCGGCGATGGTCGACCGGCTGGAGCCGGCCTACCGGCAGCTTGCCGCCATGGCGCGGGCGCGGCGGGAGGCGGCCTGACATGCAGATCGATGCCGAGGCGGTGGAGCGCCTGCTGGAGATGCTGGAGGCGGAGGCGCCGGCACCCGCGGAGGCGCGACGGCTCGCCGCCCTCACCGGCGCCTGGCCCGAGCTGCTGGCGCATCTGCTGCTCCGGCGCGGCAGCCTGGAGCCCGAGATCGCCGCGGCGCTGCGCGCGCATGTCGGGCGGTTCCGCGGCGGCCCGGTCGACCGCCGGCCGCCGCAGCCCCCGGGCAGCCTCGACCTCCTGCGGCAGGCGCGCAGCGAGCAGGCGCTCGAGGAGGCGCTCGCCGCCGTGCTGGCGGCGGAGCGCGAGCGGGCGGCGGCCATGGCGGCGGCCGATGCGGCACTGCGCGAGCATGTGCTCGCCCATCGGCGCCGTGGCTTCGACCTGCATCGCCGCGTCGGGCACGAGCCCGCTTGAGGTCGGAATGATCCTGAATCTCCACCGCCGCGCCACGGCGAATCTGGGCGATCTCGCCAGCGCCCCGGCCCGATACTTCGACACGTTGAAGAACGCCAGGATCGCCGACGTCCTGGGCTGGGACGAAACGGAGAACCAGGCGGACGGGGCCCGCGAGGCCTGGATGGCGGATTTCGCGGCAGCGCGCGGCATCATCCTGGGCGGCGGCGGCCTGCTCGGCATCGATTTCTTCAAGCCGGCCCTCGACTTCGTCTTCGGGTCCAGCCCGAGGCGACGCCCTGTCATCCTGTGGGGGGCCGGCCACAACAATTGGCAGATCGGCGATTGGCGCGCCCTGAAGGAGCGCATCATGCTCGACCAGTGGTCCTTCGATCTGGTCGGCGTCCGCGACTATGGCCAGGGCCACCGCTGGGTACCCTGCGCGAGCTGCATGACACCGGCCTTGGACACTGCGGCGGAAGCAACCAACGAGTTCGTGGTCTACCTGCACGAGGCGAATCGGGAGCACGAGCTCGTCCACCGCGCCCTGCCGCCCGATTTGCCGCGCATGCACAATGACGGCGACCTGACGACGACCATCGCCTTCCTGGCGTCAGGCGACACCATCCTGACCGACAGCTACCACGGCGCATACTGGGGTACGCTGTTGGGCCGGAAAGTCGTCGCATTCCCCAGTTCCTCGAAATTCTACGGCATGAAGCATCCGGTCCCGCTTTGCGCCCCGGAGGACTGGCGGCGCCATGCGCGTCTTTCCATCCGCTATCCGGAAGCGATCGGCGAGTGCCGCATGGCCAACAGGGCGTTCGCCCTGGACGCGGCGGCCCTTCTTGGCCTGTGAGCGGGAGCCTGCCGGCTGAGGCGCGCCTCTCCTGAGCCAGGACCTGCGGCCTGCGGCGGAGGCGCCGCCAGGACGGCCACGCCAGGCCCTGGCACGCCTCGGCAGTCCAACGGCCCGTTCGGCCACCCGGCGCTCTCCGGACGTCTCGACCTCCCTTCGAAGGGTCATCCTTCCCGCAGGTCGGGAGCCGGCTCGGGGACGCCGGCCAGGAGGGTTGTCAGTTGCAATTAAGAGTGCGTCGCATTATCGAAAGCGGATATCACCGGGAACTGTCGCTGTGCGCTCGCTTGCCCTCTCCTCCTGCCGCGTTGCGGGACTAGTCCTCCTTGCCCTCGCCGCCCCTGCGGTGGCGCAGGACGCCACGGATGGCGCCGTGCGCCTGCCGCAGCTCGACATCTCCGGCGCGCCGCCTCTCGGCGCGGTGGAGCCGCCGCGCGGCTTCGTCGCCAGTGAGGCGACGGCTGGGACCAAGGGCACGGCACGGCTGACCGAGGTGCCGCAATCCATCTCCGTCGTGCCGCGTGCGACGATCGACGCGCTCCAGGCCCAGACCCTCGGCGAGGCGGTGCGCTACCAGGCGGGGCTGCGGGCGGAGAGCTACGGGCCCGATCCGCGCGCAGACTTCCTGCTGCTGCGTGGCTTCGACGCGGTCGACAACGGCCTCTATCTCGACGGGCTGCGCTACAGCGTGGGCTTCGCCGCCGGCTCGCTGGAGCCCTACGGGCTGGATCGCTTCGAGATCCTGCGCGGGCCGGCCTCGGTGCTCTACGGCCAGATCCAGCCGGGCGGGCTGGTCAACCAGGTCTCCCGCCAGCCGACGCTGACGCCGCAGGGCGAACTGCGCCTCACCGCCGGCGATTTCGGCCGCGCCCAGGCGGCCGGCACGGCGAGCGGCCCGCTCGACCGGGACGGCGTCTGGTCCTACAGCCTCACCGGCCTCGGGCGCCTGGCGGACAGCCAGGTCGACAAGGTGGACAACGACCGGGCCTTCATCGCGCCGGCCATCACCTGGCGGCCGGATAGCGACACCCGCCTCACACTCCGCGCCTATTACCAGCGGGACCGCACCCAGGGCGCGCAGTTCCTGCCCTATGTCGGCACGGTGACGGAGACGCCCTTCGGCCGCATCCCGACCAGGCGCTTCGCCGGCGAACCGGGCTTCGACAAGTACGACATCACCCAATGGGGCGTCGGCAGCGAGTTCGAGCGGCGGCTCAACGACGTGGTGACGCTGCGGCAAAATCTCCGCTGGGCGCATTCGGGGATCAACTGGCGGCAGACCGTTGGCACCGGGCTGCTGGATGACGGGCGTACGCTCGGGCGCATCGGCTTCCTGTCGACCCCCGACATCGATCGCTTCCAGGTCGACAACCAGGCGGAGTTCCGTTTCTCGACCGGCCCGGTCGCGCACCGGCTGCTGGCCGGGTTCGACTATTCCACGGTGCGGATCTCGAACCCGCAGGCCTTCGGCAGCGCCCCGGGCCTCGACCTCTTCCGCCCGGTCTACGGCTCGCCGGTGCCGCTCGCCGCGGCGGGGACCAATACGCGGCAGAACACCGCGCAATACGGCCTCTACGCGCAGGACCAGCTCCGCCTCGGCGAGCGCTGGGTGCTGACGGCGGGCGTGCGGCAGGACTGGGTCGAGAGCAGCACGCTCGACCGCATCGGCGGCGACACGCAGCGGCAGAACGACGCGGCGACGACGGCGCGGGTCGGCCTCGTCTATCTCGCGCCGGGCGGCTTCGCACCCTATGCGAGCTGGTCCACCTCCTTCCTGCCGACGCCGGGGACGAATGCCGCCGGCCGCGCCTTCACCCCGCGCCGGGGCGAGCAGTTCGAGATCGGCATCAAGTACCAGCCGCCGGGGCGGGACAGCTTCGTGCAGGCCTCGCTCTTCCACCTCACCCAGTCGAACAGCCTGGCGACCGATCCGAACAGCCCGCTCTTCCAGGTGCAGACCGGCGAGATCCGGGTGCGCGGCGTCGAGCTCGAGGGCGTGGCGCGGCTGCCGCGCGGGCTCAGCCTCATCGGCTCCTTCACCGCGCTCGATGCGGAGATCACCAGGGGCGCGCCGGAGGAGCGGGGCAACCGCTCGGCCGGCGTGCCGGCGACCGGCGCCGGCCTCTATGCCGACCAGAGCTTCGACGAGCGCGCAGGGCGGCTGGCGGGGCTCGGCATCGGCGCCGGGCTGCGCTTCCTCGGCAACAGCACCACGGGCAATGCCGCGCACAACGTCGTCCCCTCGGTGACGCTGGTGGATGCGGCGCTGCGCTACGACCTCTCGCCCTTCGGTGCCAGCTTCGTCGGCACGCAGCTCTCGGTCACCGCGAACAACCTCTTCGACACCGCCTATGTCGCGCGCTGCACCAGCGACACGGCCTGCTTCTACGGCAACCGGCGCACGGTGCTCGCCAGCCTGGTGAAGCGCTGGTGAGCCTGCGCGGCTGGTCCCGCCTGCACACGTGGTCGAGCCTCGTCTGCACGCTCTTCCTGCTGCTGCTCTGCATCACCGGCCTGCCGCTGATCTTCCACCACGAGATCGGCCACCTGACCAGGTCGGAGGTGGAGGCGCCCGCCATGCCGCCCGGGACGCTGCCGGCCGATCTCGATCGCGTCGTCGCCGCGGCGCTGGCGCAGCGTCCCGGCGAGGTGGTGCAGTACCTGATCTGGGAGGACGACCCCGCCATCCTCCGCCTCAGCATGGCGCCGAGCCCGACCGCGCCGCCGGATGCGCTCCGCACCGTGCTGGTCGATGCGCGCACCGCCGTGGTGCTGGAGGAGCCGCGCGACCGCGAGGGCTTCCTCTACTGGATGCTCCGGCTGCATACGGACCTCTTCGCCGGCATTCCCGGCAAGCTCTTCCTCGGCGCGATGGGGCTCTTCTTCGTCGTCGCCACCGTCTCGGGCGCGGTGCTCTACGGGCCCTTCGCGCGGCATGGGCGCTTCGGCACCGTGCGCAGCGGCCGGAGCGCGCGGCTGCGCTGGCTCGACCTGCACAACATCCTCGGCGTCGTGACGCTGAGCTGGGTGCTGGTGGTGGGCGCGACCGGCGTCGTCAACACCCTGGCCGAGCAGGTGCTGGCCGCCTGGCGGGCTGACCAGCTGGCCGAGATGGTGGCGCCCTGGCGCGGGCAGCCGCCGGTCACGGCGCCGGGGTCGGTGGAGGCGGCAGTCGCGGCGGCGCGGGCGGCGGCGCCGGGACGGCAACCCTTCTTCGTCGCCTGGCCGCAGACCATGTTCTCGAGCGGGCACCACTATGCCGTATTCCTCCGCGGCGACACGCCGTTGACCCATCGCCTGCTCACCCCTGCGGTGGTCGATGCCGAGACCGGGCGGCTCACCGAGATGCGCCGCCTGCCCTGGTACGTGACGGCGCTGCTGGTCTCGCAGCCGCTGCATTTCGGCGACTATGGCGGGATGACGCTGAAGATCGCCTGGGCGGTGCTCGACATCGCCACCATCACCATCCTGCTGAGCGGGCTCTGGCTGTGGTGGCGCCGGCGGCGCGGGGCGGCATGATCGGGCCGGCCTGGCGGATCCCGGCGGCCCTTGCCCTGCTCTCCGCGGCAGGGCTGCTGGTGGCGCTGGTCGAGGATGGGGCGTGGGACGGGCTGGGCGCCGCAGCCCTGCTCTTGCCGCTGCTGGCGGCCTGGCTGGCCGGGCGCCGCCGATAGGCGCGTCCGCCCCTCCCGGCCTCTCGCTGTTCCGGTCCTCCTCCTCGGGGCGGCGCGCGCAATCGGGCAGGCGACCGTCCGATCCGACCGGTTGGATGCCGAAGGCGGCACCGAGGGCCCGGCGGAAGACGCGCGCCGCAGCATCCGCCAGGAGCCGCGGAGGGCCGGCTCGGCCTCCGCCTGGTTGACCGCACGATGCAGGGTGCGGCGGGAGTTCAGGCGGCGAGGCCGTAGCGGCTGGCCGGCACCGTCCGGGACAGGCCCGGCCGCAGCGCGACCCGCGCAGCCTCGAAGGCGGCCCAATCCGCCTGGTCAGGCAGCGAGGGCACCGTCGCGAACTCGCCCCCGTCCAGCCCGGCGAGGGCGGCGTCAACAAGGTCCTCCGCGCGCATCACCATCTCGCGCGGCAACTGCCCGAGCGGGGTGCCGGCGACGCTCCAGAACTCGGTCGCGGTGGCGCCGGGCAGCACCACCTGCACCCCAACGCCGGTCCCGGCCAGCTCGTGGCGCAGCGACTGGCTGAAGGCGAGGACGAAGGCCTTGGTGCCGCCATAGACGCCGTTCAGCAGCTCGGGCGCGACCGCGACCACGGAGGCGATGTTGACGACCGTTCCATGGCCATGGGCGACGAAGCGCGGCACCGCCGCGTAGGTCAGCCGCATCAGCGCATCAACGTTGAGCGCGATCATCCGGCTCATCGCGCCGACATCGGAGGCGAGCAGCGGCGCGGTGGCGCCGACGCCGGCATTGTTCACCAGCATGGTCAGCGATGCGTCGTCCCGCAGCACCTGCTCCACCGCGGCGGTGCCGGCCGGATCGGCGAGGTCGGCGGCCAGCACCCGCACCTGGCGCCCGGTCTCGGCGGCGAGGCGACCTGCCAGGCGGCCCAGGCGGGCGCGGTCGCGCGCGACGAGGACCAAGTCGTAGCCTCGACGGGCGAGGCGGTCGGCATAGAGAGCGCCGATGCCGCCCGAGGCACCGGTGACGAGGGCGGTGCCGGGAATCTGGGGCTTGCTCATCCGGGTTCACTCCTTGCTTGGGGTGACCCGAAGCTCGTGCATCCCGGCACGGCGCAGAAGCTGCTAGGATCGGCCGACACCCTTCCGGAATCTGGAAAGCGACCGCATGGACCGCATCGAAGCCATGGCGACCCTGCTGGCCGTCATCCGCGCCGGCAGCCTCTCCGCCGCGTCGCGCGAGCTGCGGACGCCGGTCGCGACCGTCAGCCGCCACATCTCGGAGCTCGAGGCGCATCTCGGCACGCGGCTGCTGACCCGGACGACGCGCAACGTCACCCCGACCGATGCCGGCGCGGCCTATGCCGCCGCCTGCCGCGACATCCTGGAACGCGTCGAGGAGGCGAAGCGCGCCGCCTCCGGCGAGTATCGCGCGCCGCGGGGCGAGCTGACGGTGGCGGCCAGCACGGTGATCGGACGCCGCTACCTGACGCCGATCGCCACCGACTTCCTCGGCGCCTACCCGGATATCGTGCTGAACCTGCGCTTCGGCGACCGCACGCTCAACATGCTGCAGGAGCATGTCGATGTCGCCATCCGCCTCGGCCCGCTGGCGGACAGCGCGCTCATCGCACGGCGCATCGGCGAGGTGCGCAAGGTGCTGGCGGCGAGCCCGGACTATCTCGGCCGGCGCGGCACCCCGCAGGAACCGGCGGAGCTGGCGCGGCACGAGTGCCTGGACTTCGCCGGCTTCCGGCGCGTCACCTCCTGGGACACGGTGGGGGAGCCAGCGCCGGCGCGGCCACGCCTCTCCATCGACACGGCGGAGCCGCTGGTGGATGCCGCGATCGCGGGCGCCGGGATCGTCGGCCTGTTCTCCTTCCACCTGGCGCCGGCGATCCGGGCGGGCCAGCTCGTGCCGCTGCTGCGGCAGTTCGAGCCGCCGCCGCTGCCGGTGCACATCGTCTATGTCGGCGGCGGCCCGCTGCCGCTGAAGGTGAGGGCCTTCCTCGACTTCACCACGCCCCGGCTGAAGGCGGCGCTGGAGGCCGACGCGTTGTAGCGCCCGGCTACCCGAAGGTGGCGCTGTAGAGGGCGAGGCCGGGCGCCTCGGCGGTGAGCTCCAGCAGGTGCTCGCCATAGGCCTCGCCGTCGAGCAGCGTGTAGAGCGTCGGCCGGTCGATCAGCAGGCGGGTCGGCTCGCCGCCGTCGACGCGCAGGGTGAGCGACTGCGGCGCCGGCGCGCTGGCGACGAGGTGCAGCTTGGCCGCGGAGAAGCGCAGGCGCAGCCCGCCCGATGCCGAGCGCAGCACCAGCGCCTCCTCCTCGCGCGCCCAGCGGCCGTCGAGCTGGTACCGGTCGAGGCGCGGACCGGAGGTGGCGAAGGCATAGGCCGCCTCGCCGCGCCGCGGGGATTGCGCGCGGTCCTGCGGCGTCGGGTACTTGCCGCCGAAGTAGATCTCGGGCGAGCGGACGCCGGAGAGGTCCGGGTCGTCGCCGCGGTGGGCGGGCGCGCCGGGCAGGCCGAGCAGCCCGCGGATGGCGGCTTCCAGCTCCGCAGCATGGCCTTCGCCCTCGCGCAGCAGGACGATGCGGCCGTCGCGGTCGAGCAGGTAGAAGGCCGGCCAGGCGCGGTTGTTCCAGGCGCGCCAGGTGCGGAAGGCGTTGTCCTGGCCGACCGGGTAGCGGATGCCGAACTCACAGATGGCCGCCGCCACGTTGGGACGGGCACGCTCGAAGCCGAATTCCGGCGTGTGGATGCCGACGACCTGCAGGCCGGCACCGCCGTACTCGGCCTGCCAACGGTTCAGGTAGGGCACGGTGCGGCGGCAGTTGATGCAGGAATAGGTCCAGAAATCGACCAGCACGACCTTGCCGCGCAGGCTGGCGAGCGTCAGCGGCTCGGTGGTGTTCAGCCAGCCTTCGAGGCCGAGGAATTCGGGGGCGGGCGCGGCACCGCGGGCGGAGGCCGCGAGCCCGGTGCCGGCGAGGAGGCCGAGCAGCAGGCTGCGGCGGGAGTTGGGGGTGATGTCGGTCATGGGGGGCTCCAGGGGCCGTCCCGGCGCGGCCCTGCGGCCGCGCCGGGACAGGGCCGGTTCAGACGAGGTTGACGGCCACGTCGATGTTGCCGCGCGTCGCCTTCGAGTAAGGGCAGATCCGGTGCGCGGCATCGAGCACGGCGCGAGCCGTCTCCTGCGGCAGGTCGGGCATGCTGACATTCAGCCGGGCGCGGAGGAAGTACTCGCCATCGGCGAGGTTGAGGTCGACCTCGGTGTCGATGATCGGCTCGGCGGGGATCGCGACCTGCAGCTTGCGCGCGGCGACGGCTATGGCGCCCTCGAAGCAGGCCGACCAGGCGGCGGCGAAGAGCTGCTCCGGGTTGGTGCCGGCGCCGCGGGTGCCAGGGGTGGAGAGCCTGACCTCCAGCCGGCCGTCGTCGCTGCGGGAGGTGCCGTCGCGGCCGCCGGTGGTGCGGGTGCGCGCGGTGTAGAGAAGGCGTTCGGTGCTGCTCATGATGGGGATCTCCTGTGGGCCGGGCCTGCTGCGGCCCGGTGTGCGGAAGGTGAGGCGCCGCGCGGCGGCGCAGAAGCGGCCGGGACCGGAGAGCAGCCTTCCGGGGGATGGAAAGCCGCACCGCCGCCGTTGCGTCAGCCGAGGCGCGCGAGCAGGCGCACCAGCCGCCTGGTGCCTTCGCCGAACAGCTTCGGGGTGAAGAAGCTGCCCGCGGCGCGCTTGCTGACCTCGCCGAGCGTCGGGTAGGGCGCGATCATCCCGGCCAGGGCCTTGATGTTCAGCCCCTGGCTGATCGCCAGGGTCCAGACCTGGATCAGCTCGCCCGCCTGCGCCCCGAGGATGGAGGCGCCGAGGATCCGGCCGGACCTCGTCGTCACCGCCTTCAGCAGGCCGAAGGTCTCGCGCTCCGCCTGCGCGCGGTCGTTCTCGTGGAAATGCGAGCGCAGGATGACGACGTCCTCGCCATGCGATGCGCGGGCCTCGGCCTCGGTCAGCCCGACCTGGGCAAGCTCTGGGTCGGTGTAGGTGACCCAGGGCAGCGCGCGGTAGTCGACCTTGGCCGGCAGGCGGAACAGCGCATTCCGGATCACGATGCCGGCGTGGTAGCTGGCGACATGGGTGAATTGCGGCCCGCCGGCGACGTCGCCGATGGCGAAGACCCGCCGGTTGGAGCTGCGCAGCCGCGCATCCACCGTGATGCCGCGCGGGCCGTGGGCGATGCCGGCCTTCTCGAGATCGAGCCCGGCGAGGTTTGGCCGCCGCCCGGCAGCGACCAGCAGGTGGGAGCCCTGGATGCGCTCCTCGCCCCGGTCCGTGCCGAGCACCGCGGCGATGCCGCCCTCGTCCTGCTCGATGCGGAGGACACGCGCCCCTTCGCGGAGGGCGATGCCCTCCGACTCCAGGCGCTGCCGCAGCAGCCCGACGAGCTCCGGGTCGTCCTTCGGCAGGATGCGGCCGGATTGCAGCACGGTCACCTCGGCGCCGAGCGCCCGGTGGGCATGCGCCATCTCGATGCCGATCGGCCCGCCGCCGATGATGAGCAGGTGGCGCGGCAGCTCCGCATTCTCGAACACCGTCTCGTTGGTGAGATAGGGCACGCCGTCGAGGCCCGGGATGGACGGCACCGCGGCGCTCGAGCCGGTGGCGACGACGAAGCGCCGCGCGCGGATGCGCAGGCCGCCGGCCGTGATCTCGCGCGGCCCGGTGAAGCGCGCGCTGCCCTTCACCACGCGGACGCCGAGGCCCTCGAAGCGCTCCACGGAATCGTTCGGCGCGATCGTGGCGATGACCTCGTGGACATGCCGGTTCACCGCGGCGAAGTCGATGCCGGGCGGCGCCGAGGTCACGCCGAAGGCCGGCGCGCCATGCCAGCGGCGGGCGGCCTTGCCTGCGGCGAGCAGCGCCTTGGACGGAACGCAGCCCGTGTTCAGGCAATCTCCGCCCATCCTTCCCCGCTCGACCAGCACGGTCGAGGCGCCGAGCTGCGCGGCGCCCGCCGCCACCGAGAGCCCGGCCGAGCCGGCGCCGATGACGCAGATGTCGACATCCAGGAACATGTTGCTCATGACACCTCGCTCCTGCCTTGCGGCGGCCGGCGGCGGAGCCGCTTGGCGATGACCGGGACCAGCGCCAGGACGGCAAGGCCGGCGATGGGGATGAGGACGCGCGGCTGCAGGATGGCAGCGCCATCCGGCGTGCCGCCGCTCTCGAGGATGGCGCCGAGGCCGGTGCCGAGGCTGGCATAGACGAAGGCGCCCGGGATGATGCCGAGGAAGGTGCCGGTGACGAAGGTGGAGAGGCGCACGCCGAGGAAGGCCGGCGCCAGGTTGACCAGCCAGAACGGGAAGAGCGGCACCAGCCGGAGCACGAGCATGTAGCTGAGCGCATCCTCGCGGAACCCTGCCTCCAGCCGCTGCAGGGCGGGACCGGCGCGGGCGCGCAGCGCGTTGCCGAGCACGGTGCGCGCGGCGAGGAAGACGATGGTCGCGCCGAGCGTCGCCCCGACCAGGATGCTGAGCCCGCCCCACCAGGTACCGAAGAGGAAGCCGCCGAGCGTCGACAGCAGCAGGCCGGCCGGCAGGGAGAACGCCGTGCAGGCGGCGTAGACCAGGATGAACAGGACCAGCGCTGCGGCACCGAGGGCGGCGACTTCCGCGCCCAGCCATTCACGGTGGCGGGCCAGGGCGGCGAAGCTGAGCAGGTCAAGCGCGCCGGTGAGCTTGAGGGCGGCGGCGACCGCGATGACCGCGGCTGCCGTGGCCAGCAGCCGCAGCCCCAGGGGCCTTGCCGCCGGCCTGGGCGTCTGCGTGGTGAGGGTTGTCATGGCGGGGGTTCCTTCTCAGGCGCGGCGGGGCAGTTGCCTGCCGCCGCCGAGCGAGGTGGCGGTCAGCCGTGCTGCGGCTGCGACAGGACGCCCTTGTGCCGCCGCTGCGCGAGCAGCAGGCCGGCGCGAAACAGGACCGCGAGGCCGAGACCGAAGACCAGGTGGAAGCCGATCTCGATCGGCACCATCCCGGCATGGAAGCCACCGCCGAGGCCGGCGCCCTTCAGCGGCAGGGCGACGAACCAATGGCCGAGGAGCGGCAGGACGCCGAAGGCGATGCCGCCGAGCCAGCGGCCGAGGCGCGCCGTGAGCCACGGCTCCAGCGCCACGTAGAGCAGGGCCCAAAGGCCGGCCCAGAAGCCCATCGACACGGTTCGCGGCACGCCGAACGGCGCTACGGGTGCGAGGCTGAAGGGCAGCGAGGGCAGGATATGCGCCGCGTGGAGCGCAGTGCCGAAGCCGCCTTGGAACACCAAGTGCGACAGGATGCCGGCTGCGAAGCCGAGGGCGAGGCGGGTCGAGAGGGCGGGCATGCAGGGTTCCTCCTTGTGCTGGTCCAGCGGCTGGCGCCACGGCCGCTGGCGACGGGTGGGGGTGTCCCGCGTGATGCCCGCGGCACATGAGGGCGGCGCCTCCGTCGCCACGGAAGCTAGGCCGCCGCTCGGCCGGGACTTATCCGGAAAGATCGGAAGGCGCCTTTCCGCTAGGTGGGAAGCTGCCGGCCGGACACCGGCCTGCCGGAGGCGTCGCCGAGGTCCGGGCCGAGACCGCGGTCATGGAAACAGGGGCGATTGTTCCGGAACGGAGCACCGACCATCTCCGGCGCGGCATCCGCTGGCGCCCGGGGCAGCGGCAGGCTGCCCTCGCCTTGGGGGCCAGCCGGTCATCACGGGCTCTCCAGGCCGATTGCCCAACTGCGTCCGGCGGGTTGCCTATGGATAACTTAGCTGATAGCCGCACCTGCTCATTGACCCGGGACACGTGTGGTGCGCCCAGCATGTCGGGCGGGAGGCTTCGGCTTCGCTCGCGCGTCCCTTTCTGACCGGTCGGTTCGCGCGGCGCGGACCGGTGGCGCTTCGGCTCCAGCAGGGGACAGCGATGGGGATCACGGATCATCTCTCCGCGGCGGATGTCATCCTCGACCTCGGCGCGCCGAACAAGCGGACCGTCCTGCAGCTCCTGGCCAACGAGGCGGCCGACCGCCTCGGGCGGCCGGAGGCCGGAATCCTGGAGGCGCTGCAGGCGCGGGAACGGCTAGGCTCGACGGCGCTCGGCCGGGGCGTCGCCCTGCCGCATGCCAGGCTGGAGGGGGATTCCCCACCGGTCGTGCTCTTCGCACGGCTGCGGCGTCCTGTGGACTTCGAGGCAAGGGACGAGGAGCCGGTGGACCTCGTCATCCTTGTCCTCTGGCCCGAGGCCTCGCCCGAGGGGTTCCTGCCCACCCTGGCGGAGACCTGCCGGTCGTTGCGGGAGCCGCAGGTGCTCCAGCGGCTGCGCTCCGTGGGGGCGCCTGAGGAGGTGGTGGCGCTCCTCGCCGGCCCATCGCCGGACGTGGCACGGTGATGCCGCGAAACGCCAGCGCAGCGCCCGCCTCCCGGCCCAGAGGCTGAGCCGCCGCGATGCCCGAGACCGCGCTGCTCCTCATCCTCGTGTCCCTGCCCTTCGCCGGCGCGGTCGCCGCCGGCCTGCTGCCGACGCATGCCCGGAACGCGGCGGCGGCGCTGGCCGGCGCGGTCGCGCTGACCGGCCTGCTGCTGGTCTGGGCCGCCTATCCGACCGTTTCGGCCGGCGGGGTGCTGCGGGCGGAATTCGCGTGGATCCCGGCGCTTGGGCTGAACGTCTCGCTGCGCATGGATGGCTTCGCCTGGCTCTTCGCCGGGCTGGTGACGGGCATCGGCGCGCTCGTCGTGCTCTATGCGCGCTACTACATGGCCGAGGACGACCCGGTGCCGCGCTTCTTCGCCTTCCTGCTCGCCTTCATGGGCGCGATGACGGCGGTGGTGATCTCGGGCAACCTCGTGCAGCTCGCCTTCTTCTGGGAGCTGACGAGCCTTCTCTCCTTCATGCTGATCGGGTACTGGCACCACACGACGGCGGCGCGCGAAGGCGCCCGCATGGCGTTGACGGTCACTGCCACGGGCGGCCTGGCGCTGTTCGCGGGCGTGCTGGTGCTCGGCCACATTGTGGGCAGCTACGAGCTGGACGCGGTGCTGGCCGCAGGCGACCGCATCAGGGAGCACACGCTCTATCTGCCGGCGCTGGTGCTGATCCTGCTCGGCGCGCTCACCAAGAGCGCCCAGTTCCCCTTCCATTTCTGGCTTCCGAACGCCATGGCCGCGCCGACGCCGGTCTCGGCCTATCTCCACTCGGCGACCCTGGTGAAGGCGGGCGTCTTCCTGCTGGCGCGGCTCTGGCCGGTGATGGCCGGCACCGAGGCCTGGTTCCTGATCGTCGGCACGGCCGGGCTGGTGACGATGCTGCTGGGCGCCTACGTCGCCATCTTCCAGAACGACCTGAAGGGCCTGCTGGCCTACTCCACCCTCAGCCATCTCGGGCTGATCACGCTGCTGCTCGGGTTGGACAGCGAGCTTGCCCTCGTTGCGGCAGTGTTCCACATCCTGAACCACGCGGCCTTCAAGGCCTCGCTGTTCATGGCGGCCGGCATCATCGACCACGAGACCGGCACGCGCGACATCAGGCGGCTGTCGGGGCTGAACCGGTCGATGCCCTTCACCGCCCGGCTGGTGCTGGTCGCGGCCGCGGCGATGGCGGGCGTGCCGCTGCTGAATGGCTTCATCTCCAAGGAGATGTTCTTCGCGGAGGCGCTGTCGGCCGAGGCTCCCCTCGGGCTGCTGAACATACTGCCCGTCGCGGCCATGCTGGGCAGCGCCTTCAGCGTCGCCTACTCCCTCCGCTTCATCCACGGCGCCTTCTTCGGCCCCGACCCGGTGGATCTGCCGCAGACGCCGCAGGAGCCGGGCACCTGGATGCGCCTCCCCGTCGAGATCCTGGTGCTGACCTGCATCGGCGTCGGCGTGCTTCCGGCCGCAACGGTCGGGCCCTTCCTCGACCTTGCCATGCGTTCCGTGCTGGGTGACGACGTGCCCGGCTACAGCCTGACCGTGTGGCATGGCCTGAACCTGCCGCTGCTGATGAGCGTGGTCGCGCTTGCCGGGGGTGTGGCGCTCTACCTGTTGCTGCAGCGGCGGCTCCGGAGCGAGATCGAGGGCGAGCCGCTGCTCCGCCGCCTGGAGGGGAAGCGGATCTTCGAACGCGCGATGGTCTTCCTCTCCTGGCGCCTGGCACGGCGGCTGGAAGGCATCGCGAGCACGCGGCGCCTCCAGCCCCAGCTTCGCCTGATCGTCCTCGTCGCTCTCCTGGCCGGCGGCCTGACGGTGTGGGTGCGCGGCGTTGGGCCGGGCAACCTGCTTCCCTCCCCCGTCGATCCCGTGCTCGCCCTGGTCTGGGCGGTGGGCGGCGCTTGTGCGCTCGGCGCCGCGACGCTTGCGAAATTCCACCGCCTGGCGGCGCTGATCCTGGTGGGCGGGGCAGGGCTTGCACTCTGCGTCACCTTCGTCTGGTTCTCGGCCCCCGACCTCGCGCTCACACAGCTCACGGTCGAGGTCGTCACCACCGTCCTGCTGCTGCTCGGCCTGCGCTGGCTGCCTCAGCGCATTCCGGTCCCCGGGGACGGCGGACCGGAGGTGCTGACCCACGCACGGCGCATGCGCGACCTTGCCCTCGCGGTGGGCGCGGGCGGGGGGCTGGCGGCGCTCTCCTACGCCGTCATGACGCGCACGCCGCCCGAGCTGCTGGCGCAGGATTTCCTCGCCCGCGCCTATACCGAGGGCGGCGGCACGAACGTGGTCAACGTCACGCTGGTGGACTTCCGCGGCTTCGACACGCTCGGCGAGATCTTCGTGGTGGCCGCCGTCGCGCTGGCGACCTACGCGCTGCTGCGCCGCTTCCGCCCCGCGCCGGACAGCCTGGAGCCGCCCATCCAGCAGCGGGACCAGCTCTCCGCGGCCCCGGCGAAGGAGGCGCCGGCGACGGCGCGGCCGGTGGCGGACTGGCTGCTCGTGCCCTTCACCCTCACCCGGCTGATCTTCCCCGTCATGGCGCTGGTCGCTGCCTTCCTGCTGCTCCGTGGCCATGATCTCCCGGGCGGCGGCTTCTCCGCCGGCATGGTGGTCGCGATCGCCGTGATCCTCCAGTACATGATCGGCGGCACGGCCTGGACCGAGGACCGGCTGGCCTGGCTCCGGCCCCGCGTCTGGATCGGCACGGGCCTGCTGCTGGCCTCCGGCACCGGCCTTGCTGCCCTGGGCTTCGGCCGCCCCTTCCTTACCTCCTATTTCGGCTACCTGGACCTCCCGTTCATCGGGCAGGTGCCGACAGCGAGCGCGCTCATCTTCGACATCGGCGTCTTTGCATTGGTAGTGGGCGCGACGCTCCTGATGCTCGTCGCTCTCGCCCACCAGTCGGTACGTGGGCGCCGTGCCACCTCGCAGGCGCTCGCGTCGCCGGCGCGGACCGAGCGGACTCTGGCCGCGGCAGGAGACGATTGATGGAGCTCGTCGTCTCCCTCGCCATCGGCGTGCTCGCCGGCTCCGGCGTCTGGCTGCTGCTGCGGCCGCGCACCTTCCAGGTCACGATCGGCCTCGCGCTGCTGTCCTATGCCGTGAACCTGTTCATCTTCTCGACCGGTGGGTTACGCACCGGCGCGGACGCCATCCTGGGACGCGGCGAGGTGGGCACGCTCGCCGAGTTCACCGACCCGGTGCCGCAGGCGCTGGTGCTGACGGCGATCGTCATCGGCTTCGCCACCACCGCGTTGCTGCTGGTGGTGCTGCTTGCCGCGCGCGGCCTTACCGGCACCGACCACGTGGACGGCCGGGAGCGCGAGCGGTGACCGCCTGGATCGACCACCTCGTGATCGCGCCGATCATCGTCCCGATGCTGGCCGGCACCGCGATGGTGATCGCAGGCAGCGACCGGCGCCGGCTGCTCGCGGGGCTCGGGCTTGCCTCGACCGTGCTGCTGGTCCTGCTGTCGGCGACGCTGCTGGCCGTGGCGGATGCGCCGGAGCTGCGGATCTATCGGCTGGGCGACTGGCCCGCCTCCTTCGGCATCGTCCTGGTGCTGGACCGGCTCTCGGCCATGATGGTGGCGCTCGCCTCCGTCCTCGGCTTCGCCGCCTTCGTCTTCTCGCTCGCGCGCTGGCATCGCGCGGGGGCACATTTCCATCCGCTGTTCCAATTCCAGCTCATGGGGCTGAACGGCGCCTTCCTGACGGGCGACCTGTTCAACCTCTTCGTCTTTTTCGAGGTGATGCTCGCCGCCTCCTATGGCATGGCGCTGCATGGCTCCGGCACGGCGCGCGTGCGGGCCGGGCTGCACTACATCGTCGTCAACCTGCTTGCCTCGCTGCTGTTCCTCATCGGCGTCAGCGTCGTCTACGGCATCGCCGGCACGCTCAACATGGCGGACCTCGCGGCCCGGATGCGGGACGTCGCCGCCGAGGACCGGGCGCTGCTGGAGGCCGGGCTCGCCGTGCTCGGCGTCGCCTTCCTGGTCAAGGCGGCCATGTGGCCGCTGGGCTTCTGGCTGCCGGGCACCTATGCCGCGGCCAGCGCGCCGGCGGCGGCGATCCTCTCGATCCTGAGCAAGGTCGGGATCTATGCCGTGCTGCGCATCTGGCTGCTGCTGTCCGGTGACGGCGACGGCGCCTCCGCGGCCTTCGGCGCGACCGCGCTGACGGCTGGCGGGCTGCTGACGGTCGCCTTCGGCTCGGTCGCCGTCCTGGCAAGCCAGAACCTCGCCCGCCTGGCCGGGGCGAGCGTGCTCGTATCCTCCGGCACGCTGCTGGCCGCCATTGGCATGGGTCAGGCCGCCGTGACCGGCGGCGCGCTCTTCTACCTCGCGGGTTCCGTGCTGGCGATCGGCGCCTTGTTCCTGCTGGTGGAACTCGTCGAGCGCGGGCGCGACATTGGCGCGGACGTGCTGGCCGTGACGCGGGAGGCCTTCGGCGCCGGCGAGCAGGAGGAGGACGGCGAACCCGGGGAGCGGGATGCCATCGGCGTGCCGATCCCCGCCACGGTGGCGACCCTCGGCGCCTCCTTCCTGGCTTGCGCGCTGCTGATCGCAGGGCTGCCGCCGCTGTCGGGGTTCCTGGCCAAATTCGCCATCCTGTCGCCGCTGCTCGCCCCCGGCGGGGATGCGCCGCGCCCGATGGCCTGGGTGATCATGGCCGCGCTGATCCTGCCCGGGCTGGCGACGGTGGTGGCGATGGTGCGCGCCGGGATGGACGCCTTCTGGGCATCCCCGGCCGGGACGCCGCAACGGGTCAGCGTCGTGGAGTTCCTGCCCGTGGCGCTGCTTCTCGCACTCTGCGCCGCGCTGACCGTCGCCGCGGGCCCGGCCCTGGGCTACGCTACCGCGGCGGCGGAGGCGCTGCACGCGCCGGCGAATTACCTGCGCGCCGTGCTGGGGACGCCGGAGGCCGGCCAATGAGGCGCGTCCTGCCGCATCCGCTCCTCGCGCTCTTCCTGCTGGTCGCCTGGCTCCTGCTGGTGGAGAGCGTCTCGCCTGGCGCGGTGCTGCTCGGTGGCGTGGTCGCGGCCTGCGGCTCCTGGGCCCTGGCCTCGCTGGCGCCGCCCAGGGCGCGGCTGCGTCGCCTCGCCGTGGTACCCGGCCTGCTGCTCGACGTGCTGGTGGAGGTGATGCGCTCGAACCTCGCGGTGGCGCGGATCATCATGCGCCCCGCGGATCGAGGCGCGCGGCGCTCTGGCTTCGTTCGCATTCCGCTCGACATGCGCGCGCCCTACGGGCTGGCGACGCTGGCCTGCATCCTCACCGCCACGCCGGGGACGGTCTGGGTCGACTACGACTCGGCGGAGGGCACCATGCTGCTCCACGTCCTCGACCTGGTCGACGAGGCGGAGTGGGCCCGTATCGTCAAGGAGAGGTGGGAGCGACGCCTGATGGAGATCTTCGAATGACCGCTGCGCTGCTCGGATGGGCCGTCCTCACGGCGCAGTTCCTGCTCGTGGCCGCAATGGGCTGCGCCGCGTTCCGCCTGCTGCGCGGGCCGCGGGCGCAGGACCGCGTGCTCGCGCTCGACACCCTCTACATCATCGCGGCCATGCTGCTGCTGGTGTTCGGCATCCGGACCGGCAGCCCGCACTATTTCGAGGCGGCGCTGCTGATCACCTTGGTGGGCTTCGTCGCGACGGCTGCGCTCTCCAAGTTCCTCATGCGTGGTGAGGTGATCGAGTGACGCATGCGGCCGAGCTTCCCGCCTGGGCGGCGCTGTCGGTCGCCGTGCTGCTGCTGCTGGGTGCGGGGATGGCACTGGTCGGTGCGGTCGGCCTGCTGCGGCTCCACAGCTTCTACGAGCGTGTCCATGCCCCGACCCTCGGCACCACGCTCGGCATCGGCTGCGTTCTTGTGGCCTCGATGCTGTTCTTCTCGCTCGTGCAGACCCGCTTCGTCCTCCACGAGGTCCTGATTGCGGTGCTGGTGGTGATCACGACCCCGGTCACGCTGATGCTGCTGACCCGAGCAGCGCTCAACCGCGACCGGATCGAGGGGAACGAGGCCGTGCCACCGCCGCCACCCTCCCGCCGATGACAAGGCGTCGGCGGCAGCGAGCTGCGGCTTAGCGTCGCGGTTGCCGTTTTCGCTGCAGACAGGCGCGCCGTGCGGCTGCCTGGCCGGCCCGTCAGCATTCGCCGTGGCAGACACCAGGGAGCCCCAAGTCCGACCGCGGGGCGGAATGGCGGCCTTCGGGTGACGGAAGATTGGGCGCTGCCGTCATCGGCAGCCAAGGCGTTGGGCCGGATCTGATACCCTGCGTCCAGCCCGGGAAGGCCATGCATGGAGGAAGCCCCTGTTCGAGCTCGCCGTCGTCGTCGTCCTTGTCGTGCTGAACGGCGTGTTCTCGCTCTCCGAGCTGGCCGTGATCTCGGCAAGGCGCCCGCGGCTGCGGGCGATGGCTGAGGCCGGTCGCCCTGGAGCGAGCGCCGCCCTCGCCCTCGCTGAAGATCCCGGTCGCTTCCTGTCGACCGTCCAGATTGGCATCACCCTGGTCGGCGTCCTCGTGGGCGCTTTTTCCGGCTCGACTCTCGGGGGACGGCTCGCGGCGTGGCTGGCGGGTATGGGACTGGCGCCGTCCCTCGCCGAACCGGTCGGCTTCGGCATCGTGGTGGCGCTTGCCACCTATCTCTCCATCGTTGTCGGGGAACTTGTCCCCAAGCGTCTCGGCCTGCGCAACCCCGAGCACCTCGCCTGCCGGATTGCTCCGCTGATGACAGTGGTGTCGCGTGTCGCCGCGCCGGTGGCCTGGCTGCTCGACCTCTCGAGCAATCTGATCTTCCGCATGCTCGGGCTTGGCGAGCAGGCCGAGGAGAAGGTGACGGACGAGGACCTGCGCTCCCTCGTCGCGGAGGCCGAGCGGCACGGCACCATCGAGACGGCGGAGCGCCGCATGATCGCGGGCGTGATGCGTCTCGGCGACCGCCCGGTGCGCGGTGTGATGACGCCGCGCGGCGAGGTGGAATGGCTCGACGCCACCGCTGGCGAGGATGAGGTCCGCGATGCGCTGCTTCGCGCGACGCACTCCTGCTTGCCCGTTGGGGACGGCTCGCCGGACGCGATGGTCGGCGTCATCGCGGCCCGCGAGCTGTTCGGGGCGCTGATCCGGGGCGAGCCGCTCGACCTACGGCGACGGATCCGGACGGCGCCGGTCGTGCCCGACACCGCCGAGGCGCTCGACGTGCTGGAGATCCTGCAGGGTGCCGAGGTGCCGATGGCCCTGGTGCTCGACGAATACGGGCACTTCGAGGGCGTGGTCACGCCTGCCGACCTGGGCTACGTCATCGTCGGTGCCTTCCGGTCCGACCGGGAAGCCGGCGAGGAGCCGGCAGCGGTGCGACGCGAGGACGGCTCCTGGCTGCTGGCGGGCTGGATGGCCGCCGACGAGATGGCCGACCGGCTTCGGATCATCCTGCCCGCCGAACGCGGCTACCAGACCCTCGCCGGTTTCGTCCTTCACGCCATGGGGCGGCTGCCGCGGGTGGGTGAAGCGGTGGAGACCCAGGGCTGGCGTTTCGAGGCGGTCGACCTCGACGGCCGCCGGATCGACAAGGTGCTGGCCGTCCAGGTCAAGGCCGATGCGGTCCGCGTAGCGCGCCGTCCCGGTGCCGGTCCGGACCCGCGGACCGAGGCGACATGAGGCCCGCCGGAACGGTAGCGCCGCGGTGGCCGGCGAGGATGCCGGTGCAGATGGGGTGAAGGGTGCCCGGCGAGACCTGGCGGTCCCTACGGTGGGTGGACGCTGCGTTTGTGCGTCCTGAAACCAAGCTTCAGATATTACGCTTGCCATTCTTGAGGCTGCGCGCTTGGATTGCTGGGATCGGAGCGGGGGGCGCTACATTGCGGTATTCGTCGAGCGCATCGCCTGACCGCAGCATACAACAGACGAATTTGTCGTCCGATCTGGCAACGGTTATCTACCGCAGCCGCGCCGTCTCGCCGTTTTCCGGGCAGGATCTGCAGGGGCTCATGCAGGCCGCCCAGGCACGCAACCGGCGGGAAGCGATCACCGGGGTCATGCTTTACGACGATAGCCACTTCTTCCAATGGCTCGAGGGGCCTGCCGAAGGGGTAGGCAGGATCATGCGCTCGATCCGCGACGACCCGCGCCACGCCGATTTGGAAGTGCTCACCGACGGTCCGGCCGTCGAGCGCAGGTTCAGCGACTGGGACATGCGGCTTGCGACCCGGGATGTAGGTCGCGCCCTGCGGGGGAGCGACGTGATCGAGCCGTCACCCGCCATCATCAATGGATTGCGGCGGCATCCGCAACGTGCGGAGGGCTTTCTGCTGCGTCTTTTCGCGCCATCCGCCGGTGCCATGGATGCGTTCGGCGTGCCCGACAGGCTCTCGTCCCGCACGACGATGTCGCGAACCACCGCCTCCGTGCTGAGGACCGCCTTTTTGGACTCGGTCGTCCCGACTCTCCTCGATCGGCATGGGGTGACGGGTACGCGGCCGAGGTCGGCGACGCCCTCTTCCTGGGGGGTGGAACTCTCCGAACTCCTCGTCTCCGACGACGACACGGCATCGCTGCAGCTGATCCGGGAGTTGCGCGGCGACAGTGCCTTCCTCGACGGTCTTTACGCCCCGTTGTTCGAGCCGGCGGCGCGGAGGCTGGGCGATCTCTGGGCCGACGACATCTGCAGCGAAATCGACGTGACGCTGGGCCTGGCCCGGCTGCAGGCGGCGATCCGGCTGCTCGGAATGGATGTGCCGCGGCTGCCTCAACCCAGCGTCCAGCGCAATGTGCTGATCGTGCCGGCGCCGGGAGAGGCCCATGGTCTCGTGGCATCGCTCGATTCGGAATGGCTGTGGAGCAGGGGTTGGGCGCCCCAACGCAGCTTCCCGGCCAATGATCGCGCTTTGGAGGATCTGGTGTCCGACGCATGGGTCGACGTGCTCGACCTGTCGCTCAGCGCAGCCTTCCGCCGCAAGGACAGGCTGACGAGCCTTCGCCGGACCATCGCGCTTGCGCGTCGGGCGTCGCGCAACTCGGAATTGCTGGTGATCGTCGGAGGACGGATCTTCGCCGAGCACCAGACCGGGGGGTTCGACGTCGGTGCCGATCAGGCCAGCGTGACGTCGCAGGGTGTCGACAAGATTCTGCTGGCTGGCCTTTCGGCGCAAGGCATTGCCGGATCCGGGCCGAAGGGTGCGTATGCGACCGCGAGACCCCGCGGTTCACGCCCCCTGGGCATGCGACCCGGCAGCACATGACGTTTTGCAGGCTTTCTGAGGCGTTCTTGCTTTGTTGAAACCCTTGGCTTGTTCTGGCGATTGGACTGGCTTTCGACGGAGCCGGGGTGCAAGCGATGCGGAGGATGTCGAAGTTGGCGGTGCGAGTTGCCCGCGAGGCGCTGGCGGCTGGCCGGGCAGCCCTGCCGGAGTATGGCAGCCGCTTTTCGCGGCGGGACTACACGCAAGCCCAGCTTTTTGCCGTTCTCGTGCTGCGCCAGTTCCTCCGGACCGACTACCGGGGCGTTGTGGTGCTCGTTGCGGAGTGGGCGGAACTGCGCCGCGCGCCCGGCCTCTCGAAGGTGCCGCACTACTCGACGCTCGCCTATGCCTCGCGCTGGATCCTCGCGGACGCCGAGGCTGGGGGGCTTACCGCGAGGCTCAGGCCGTGGTGGTCCGGCGTGCCCGCGGGCACGACCTGATCGACGCCGCCCCGTCGCGGCGGTGGATGCGACTGGCCTCGAGACGCGGCACGTCAGCGCCTATTTTGGGCTGCGGCGAGGGACATCGCCAACGCGCTTGGCCGAAACTCACCGCCGTAGTCCATGCCCACTCGCACCTCATTCTCGGCGCGGTGCCCGGCGCTGGCCCGAGCCAAGACTCGCCGGACTTCACCCCGGCCATGCGGCAGGCCGCAGCGCTCATCCGGATCGACACAGCCCTTGGTGATGCGGGCTACGATGCCGAGCATAACCACCGCCTCTGCCGCGAAGACCTCGGTGTTCGGCAGACAGTGATCCGCCTCAACCGCCGCAAACAGGCCGCCACTGGCCCAAGACACCCTATCGGCGCGCCATGCGACATCGCTTTCCGAAGACCACCTATAATCAGCGCTGGCACGCGGAGAGCGGCTTCAGCCAGCACAAGCGCCGCCTCGGATCAGCCTTGACCGCCCGCGGCAACGCTTCCCAGGCACGCGAACTCGTCCTCCGCGTCCTTACCCACAACCTCATGCTCCTCGCCGAAGCCGTATGAGCCTTTCAACGGAGCAAGGCGTTCTCTCTGAGGCGTTTCGGCAAGTCGGACGCCGCATCCTTCGCCGGTCGGCAGACGCATCAGCGGCAATGACCCCGTGGCGGGCGGATGGGGGACTACTCCCGACCATCCGGCGCCACCGTGCTACCAGGCTCTGGCCGCGGACTGCCGTTCGGCGGCGGGGCCACAGTGGGCGCGAGGTCCAAGGGGAGCGCGGCGTCGAGGACACGCCGCAGGCAGCTTTCCACTGCATTCGGGCCTAAATAAAGCGCCCGACACAGCTGGATGACTTGCGGCTGGAAGGCTGCCAGCGCCTCGCGCTGCGACGCGGTCGGCGGCGCCGCCTCGACCGACGGAAGGGGCTGGGTCTGGGCCATTGCCGGGCTCGCTGCCGCGAGCAGCACGGCCACCGCGGCAGCATGCCAAGCTATCATGGTCGATGCAGGCATCGGGCTAGGTCCGTTTTCTCTGACGCATATGCGGGGCACTATTGCCTGTCGTCATCGGCTGCGGTCCGGTCATCCGGCCGGCTGGGCTTCGGCGCCCATCCCGTCTCCGACCAGGGTCCCGATCAGGTGCAGCAGAGCCTGATGCTCGGGACCGTGACCGCCCCGGCTGAGGAAGTCGCCGATCTCGAGCATCGCAGCCCGCCCACCCGATGCGCGATTCGGTTCGTGCCTTACGAACACCCGTCCGGCGCCATGCTCACGAACGAGAAGCCAGCGGTCGCCGTTGGAACTCGCGTAAAGTACCCTTGCATCGAAGGTTTCCGCTGTTGTCGCCGTGCGGCGGTCCGCGGTGTCCTGGTCCATCTCAATCTCCTCCATTTATTGACGTATCGGCAGTCGTCATGGGCATTCGGGTGACAGGAACACGCACCGGCGTGAGGCTGACCCGTATCTCGGGGAAGAAGTATCGGCCATCGGCGAGCAGCCATGCGCCCCCGGCCTGGGGTGCGACAGGTCAGCCGTCCTGGCGGAGCCCGGTGGGGTAGAAGCTGCTCCGCTGCACCCAGCGGAAGCCTTCATGCTTGGTAATGGCGGCGATCTGGACTGCGCCGCCGACGCTCTTCGGCAGGAAGACGGCGAAGCGAACGAAGCCGATCGTGGTCTCGACCAGGAAGCGCGCCAGATCGATCGCGTCCTGGATCGGCATGGCAGGAACGGAAAGCGTCGTGTAGAGCTCCCGGACCAGTTCCTCCTGCAACTTCTCCGCCTTCTCGGCCGGCATGCCGTGCCTGACCAGCGCGCCGCCGACGTCGAAGCCGAGGCCAAGAATCAATCGGTTGAGCGCCTCGTACTGGCCATCCCACATGACGCCGAAGCCGGTTTCGTCCATGATCCGACGCGGCGGTGGGCAGGCCTGCCCCGTCATGCTGACCTCCCAGACCTCGGCGAGCGGCCGGCCGGCGGAGTAGCCGCAGAGCCGGAGCTGAAGGCTGCTCGGCTCCGGGCAAGGCGCCGCCTTCTCCTCGAAGAGGAAGGCGCGCAGCCGCTCCGCCACCTGCTCCATCGTGTAACGCTCAGGATCGAGGCGCCAATCGCCATGTACAGGATCACGCCCGGCGAAGCGGCGACGCAGGTCCTTCAGCAAGGTCTCGACGGACTCGTTGCCGATGCCGCCTGCCCCGGTGGACATCGCCCCGATCGGCAGGCCCTCGCATAGGTTCGTGATCTTGTTGGCGTGGGCGTAGATCTGCCCGCTCCCCATGGTGCCAGCGCTGTCGGCCGCCATGACGACACCGTCGTTGATCTTCACGGACACGATGATGGTCATGGTTGCGCTCCTTCCCTGTGGCGCTGACCTCGCAAGAACTGCCCGGTCATCTCCGGTTGGGCGCCGGTCTCATCGGCCCGTTGCGGGCGGGATGCGCGGCGCGGGCACCGTCTCGAGCGGAGGCTGCTGGTCGGCGCTGTACGGTCCGTTGCGGGTCCGCACACGACGATCGAGTGCGGAGGTTGCCTTGTCGGCGGTGGCCTCGGCCGCGGCGGCAAGGATGTGCCAGCGCCGGCGATAACGGTTGCGGCCCAGCAGCTTCGCAATCAGACCTGACATGGCAATCGTTCTCCTTCCCGGTCAGGGTTCCAGGTGGTGCCTCCCGCTCCGAGCCGCTCGCTCGGGGCAGCCGTCCTTGGCCGACAGTGAGCCGGCATCGCATTCGTCCTCAAGGTCACTTGCCTGGACGTTATGTTCCGGGAGGTCATGTGGAGATCGGCAGAACCTGGTGTGAAGGACCTGCCGCTCGACCGATCGATGCCGGACAGCAGGCCCCTGCTGCGGCATCGTGGATGGAACGCGGTTGCCGAGCTGGCCGGGTTGGTCACGCTCGATGGCCTCTCGTGTGATGGCGGGCCCGTCGTCGGCAACCGACCGGGCAACCGCGGCTCTCCATCAAAGGCGGTCCACGGCCTGTGCCTCGTCCAGCTCGCGTGGATCGACCGCAAGCACCTGGATGAGCGTCCCCGCGCTGTCGGCCTGGCGCGTGATCGTGGTCGAGATACGGCGGTAGGCCGGAAAGGAGAGGCCTTCGACCAGCTCCTCCTCCGTCTCGACCGTATATGTGCCGGCCGGATGAGGCCCCCCGGCGCTCTTCATGGAGAAAGGACGCCGGAAAACCAGCGTGGTGGTATGCGTGCGGACGGACATGATGGCGCTCCTGCGCCAAGGCCAGCGCCGTTCTGCTGGTTGGACGCTCTGGCTTCGGGGCGGTTCGCTTCAGGCCCCGCAACCGTCCCATGAGGGCGTGGCACTGACGGTACCGCATGCGGGATTTCAAGCCTTCATATCGATACATGGTGACGGACGACGCCGGCATGCAATCACGAATCGCGTGTCCGCTCCCTGTCGCCCCGTTATGTTGGGAGACCGCGCGAGGTCTTGGCCGGCGAACGGCCTTCCCTGCGGGAGCGGCCCATCCGCCACGGGAGCCGGTGTGGCTTGATGGACGCTGACCGGCAGGCCCTGCCGGCGAGGTCACCATCCACGCATAGTGGAACAGCGGAGTTTCGCACTGTTGCCGGGCTTGAGGCACGCCATTTGAAAGGCTGCGCCGCCCTTGTCGCCGGGTTGCTCAGCCGATGGAGGGATATTGGTCTTGTACAGCTCAGCCCCAGGCTCTGACGGCCCCCTCGAAGCGGCGCACAAGGCCGCTTCGAGGCAGCCGGGTCAGCACTGATGAGCTCGGTGCATACGCTCCGTTGCCACACCGTTGCTCAAAGCCACTTCCGCCAGCTTACGCACATCCGCGACCTGCCGCCCTTGGCCATCGATGAGCCCAGCGGAATTCCCGCATCCGATCCGGCACCGCAGCCGCTCGAGATCTTGCTCGCCGCGCTTGGCGCCGATCTGGCCATCGGCATCCGGGCCATGGCGGTGACGCGAGGTGTCACCTTGATGAGCCTGCGGCTGGAGGTAGAAGCCGATATTGCCGTGCCGCCATTGGATGCTGGCCCGCCATCGCCGCTTGGCCTCGGGGAGGTGCGCGTCGCGGTCCATATCGCAGCCCAGGCGCCGCGTGAGGCATTGGCGGCATTGGTCGCACGGGCGACCTTGCACTCGCCGGTAGCCAACACGCTCCATGACGGGACCCAGCTCAGCGTCTCCCTGACACCAGCAGGAGGCGCCTAGGCCAGCGGCCCGACTTGTTCCTGGCTCTCCGCAGGATCCAGCTCATTGGCCAGGTCGCGGATGGCCGCCGCGATTGCGTCCAGCACCAGCCGGATGCGCGGCACCTTGCGGTTGTCCTTGTGCACCGCGAGCCAGATCTCGACGGTCACCTGTGCCATCGGCGGCTGCAGGCGCAGCAGCCTGGGCATGGATGCATCGCCCCGCAGCCGGGACAGGCACACGATTCCCTGGCCGCACAGCGCAGCCTGCATCTGCGCTTCCGGGCTGTCGGTGCGCAGCGTCGTGGTGGCACGCGGGGCCGCCGCCGCCAGCCAGTCGGCGAGTTGCGGCACTTCCGCCCCGTCCAGCCCCATCACCAGCCTGTGGCCCGGGCAGCCGGCCATGAAGTCCGGCATGCCATGGCGCTCGAGATAGGTCGGGCTGGCATAGAGGCCATAGGCCATGGTGCCGATCCGCCGCGCGACGAGGTCATGCTGCTCGAAGCGGGTAAGGCGCAACGCGATATCCGCCTCCCGCATGGCGAGGCTCATGTGCCGGACATTGGCCAGCAGCTCGATGCCGATCTCGGGGTTGCCGGCCTGCAATGCGCAGAAGGCAGGGGCCAGGACATGGCTGGCGAGCGTCTCGACTGCCGTCACCCGCACCACGCCCTCCAGCAGCGTGTCCCGCCCGCCGACGGTCCGCTCCACGGCCAGCGCCTCCCGCTCGATGCGTTCCACCTGACCGAGGATCGCCTCGCCCGCCAAAGTCGGGACGTAACCATCCGGCGTGCGATGCAGCAGCCGGGTACCGAGACCACTCTCGAGCGAGGCGAGGCGCCGGCCGGCGGTGGATTGGGTGACGCGCAGCTCCCGGGCCGCAGCGGACAGGCTGCCGGTTCTGACAATGGCCAAGAAAAAGCGCAGGTCGTCCCAGTCCAGCAACGGTGCGTCCATTCATCCCTGACCCGCAGCTCATCGGCGGGACGAGGATGCGCAAGTATAGGCGCTACCAGCTTCGGCAGGGAGGCGGCTTCGGACCCTTTCGGCTTCGGTCGCCCTCAAGCGGAGCGCCGGAGCCGTTCTGCTGTCGAACGGCAGCGCGTTGGCCGCCGGCCCGACGCCATGGATATCGAGCGCGAAGCAATGCGTTTCCGCATAGGGACTAACCGCCATTGCCACCTGTCGGCCTCGCCGGCCGGTTACCACCTGGGGTGTGAAGTCCCGAACCGGGGTGCCCGAGTGCGGCCGGTGGCGCAAAACCGCCGCGCTTCCTCCACCGCCTCCGCCCTTGGCACCTTTGGGAAGCGGCCTGATGCAGCCGCATTGCCCGTTCTGATCGAGAGTCGTCAACGCATGTTTCAGACAACCCACACCACCGCCCAGACGGACGACGCGCGAGAGACCGCACCCGTCTCGATCGGCATGCGGGAGCTGCGAGCGGTCACCCATCGCTTCCAGACGGCGGTGCCGCGCACTGCGACATGGCAGCTCGCCACCACGTTCCTGCCCTTGCTGATGCTGCTCGCCGCGATGCATACCGGCCTCGCTCTGGGCTGGTGGTGGGCGCTGGCGCTGGGCCTGCCGGCGGCGGGGATGGTGGTTCGCGTCTTCGCCCTGCAGCATGACTGCGGGCATGGCTCGCTCTTCGGCACGCCGCGCACCAACGACCTGGTCGGGCGGCTCTGCTCGCTGTTCACCTTCACACCCTATGGGCACTGGCGGCGGCAGCATGCGGGACACCACGCGGTGTGGAACGACCTCGACCGCCGCGACCGCGGTACCGACATCTACTCCACTTGCGAGACCGTCGCCGAGTACCGGGCCATGGGGCCCCGGCGGCGCCGTGCCTATCGCATCCTGCGTCACCCCTTGCTCATGCTCCTGGTATTCCCGCCCTTGGTGTTCCTCGCACTCTACCGCGTCCCGTATGACGCGCCGATCGGCTGGGGCCGGGAACACCGCAGCGTGCACCTGACGAACCTCTCCCTGCTGGTGCTCTACGGCGGCCTGTCATTGGCGCTCGGCTTCGGCGCGGTGGCTGCCGGCATCCTCGCCGTGATGGTGCCGGCGGGCATTGCCGGTGTGTGGCTCTTCTCGGTGCAGCACCGCTTCGAGGGCGTGCACTGGGCGCGGCACAAGGCCTGGGATCGGGTGTCCGCGTCGCTCGCGGGTAGCTCGTACCTGCGGCTGCCGGCGGTGATGCGGTGGCTGACGGCGAGCCTTGGCTTCCATCACGTGCATCACCTCGCGCCGCGGATCCCGAACTACCTGTTGGAGTCCTGCCACGATGCCCATCCGGCCTTTGCCACCGCGAAAGTAGTCACCCTGCGCGAGGCCTTCTCGGCACCCGATCACCTTCTGTGGGACGAGGAGGCGGGCCGGATGGTGACCCTTAAGGAGGCCGACCGAATTCTGCACGCCGCGCGCCCAAGCCCGGCGTGAGTCCCGCTGCCGGGGCATCGCCACGGGCTTGGTTGGACCAACTCGTGCCTCGGCTCGCCCTGCTACCTCCAAGCGATTGTCCGACTGCCTCGCTCGACCACCACGCCCGGGCGAGATCCCGCCCGGGCATCGCGGAGAGCTGGGAACTCCTGCAGGCTGCCGCCTGGCCGCTGCGGCGTCAGCGACGCCTGCAGGCCGGCGAGCTGCAGGCCGAACTCGACCGCGCTACGGCGATGCTGCCGGCCCTGCGTGGCGCCCGTGCCATCCTGGCTCCCCACCGCCTGCCGTCCCAGCGCGCAACCAATCGAGGCGGTACTGCGCGGTCCGCGACTGCTTCGCCGGCCGTGCAAAGGGCGCGGCGGCTACCATGAAAAGCTCGGCCGCCTCGTCGCCGGACAGCGGGTAGTCCGTCTCGCCCGTCCAGTGCACCAGCAGGACTTCCCCGTTCGGCGCGAGCGAGGCGCCGACCCGCGCAGCCAGACGGCGGATATCCGCCGCATCGAGATAGTAGACCACTTCGGAGAGCAGGATGAGGTCGAAGGTTGATCCCGCGGGCCATTCCTCCGGCACCCGCATGCGCTGGAAGGCAGGCTGAATCAGGCGGGCGCAACGCTGCCGGGCTGCGGCAAGCGGGGCCTCCGCCGCATCCACCGCGAGCAGGACACCGCTGCGCGGCGCCAGCGCCTCGGTCAGTACGCCGATCGAGCACCCGACCTCGAACACGCGCTCGTAGCGCGGGCGCGCCAGCGCGGCGAGCGTTGCCGCGTATTTTGCGCGCTCGTAGTCGCTGCTGGCAAAGCGCCAGGGGTCCGGGTCCCGCGCGTAGAGCGCCTCGAAATAGCGGGGCGGCAGCGAGCCGTCCGCGCGGCTCACCGCAGCGCCTCCCCGAGGAAGAGCTCATGCGGGCGGAAGGCGAGCGCGAGCGCCTCGGGCGGCAGCCGGAATCCGCCCGGGTCGTCGTCGATCAGCGCGGAGGTCTGCGAGAGGTGCGCGGCGACCGCTTGCCGCTTGGCCTCCAGCTGGCGCCGGATGTCGAGGCGCAGCCCGCGCGGCGGCGCCGGCACCAGCGGCTCCGGGGGCAACGGAAAGCCTGGGATGGGGTAGGCGAAGGCAAGGCCCCAGACCGGATAGGCGAAAAGCCGGGTGCCACGGGGAAGCGACCGCGCCGCCGCCATGGCGATGGCGAAGCTGGCGGCATGGTCACAATGCGGGTCATGCTCCCATGTGCAGAAAAGGCTCACGGGACCTGCGCCGGCGCCGGCAAACTCGAGGACCTTTCGGACCGCTTCCTCGAAGCCTGGCCCCTCCTTCGGCACCGCCGTGTCACGGAAACCGAGGAAGCCGAGGTCGCGGCCGGAATCGAGGCCGAGCCGCTCGATCGCGGCCCTGGTCTCCTCCCGCCTCAGCGAGGCCAGCCTGGCCGGCGGCCAGGCCTTCGACCGGGGATGCGAGCCAGTCCCGTCGCTGATCACCAGCACGCGCGCCGATCGGCCGGCCGCGGCGCAGGCAGCGAGCAAGCATGCCCTGCGCCGCCCACACCGAAAGGTCGGCGCGCTCCCCCGGAGCGAGGGGCAGCAGCAGCATCTGCGGCGGCCTGTCCCCGTCGCGTGCCGTCACCAGGGCCCGGGTGGCATGGCCGGCGCCGGAGCACAGGATTTTACGGCCGAGAAGCCTGGCTCCCGGCCCGATCGACAGCGGGGGCTCCCCCGGAGCCTCCGTGTTCCAGACGGCGAAGAGATGCCCTGCCGCGGCATCCCGCGCTGCGGTGACGGCCTGGGCGGGGGTGCCGAACCGCTGCACGAGGCAAAGCGCGTTGCCATGGCCTTCATAAAGTCGGCCCAGCGGCAGGCTGGCGCGGCCGAGCAGGCGCAATGCTTGGGCAAGGGGTCCGGCACCCGCCGCCTCGATGCCCCAACCGTGTCCGCCAAGGACCCGGCGCAGCGGTGCCGCCAGCAAACCTGCCTCATCCAGCGCGGCAAGCGAAGACGCCGGAAAGGCACCATCCTCGTCCTCGGTCGCCGCTGCGGCAGCGATGCCGGGGAGGCATTGTCGCAGCAGCTCGAGCGGGTTGGCGACGCGGGAAGTCGGTCGGGCTTGGCGTAACGCGGGAATGGCTTCGATCCCTTCCAGGCAGCGCCGACGCATCGGGATGGACATGACGGACCGGGATGGAAACGGACGACGCTGTTGAAAGATGCCTCGGCCGGGCGGCGCCTGCGGCCGGTCGGGCGTCCGCCGCGATTCCGGCGTCGATGCCCCAGCCGTCGCCCTTGCCGCGCCTGCATGCGGAACACACCGGGGTCGCGCTGCATCGTCACCTCCGCATGGCTGAAGCGGAGCTCGCCACCCGCCGTGACGCCCGAGGTGGACGCGACGCCCTACCGTGGCGCCATGCCGGCGATCCGTCGGGCTTCCGCCCGGACCACGTCGCGCAGCCACGCGTTGCCCGGATCGGCGTCCAGCACCTCCGGCCAGATGACGGCGGTCGTGAATGACGGAGGCGCCAGCGGCGTCTCCAGCGCCACGAGCCCGAGCGCCGCAGCATGGCGAACCGCGATCGAACGCGGCAGCGTGACCACGAGGTCACTCTCCGCAACCACCGCCATCGCGGCATAGAAGTGAGGCAGCCGCAGCGCGACATGCCGGGCCAGTCCGTGCTCCTTCAGCAATTCGTCCATCGCACCGTGCCCGTCGCCGAGCACCGTCACCAGCACATGCTCCAGCGCGAGGAAGCGGCCGAGCCCCCAGTCAGCCAGCGCGGGATGGTCGGCGCGCAACACGGTGACGAAGCTGTCGCCGTAGAGCGCCTCGCGCCGCAGCCCCGGCGGCAGCGGCTGCTCGACGATGCCGAAGGTCAGGCTGAGCCGTCCGTTACGCAGATCGTTCAGCATGCTGGCGATGAAGGGCACCACCTTCACCTCGAGCAGCGGCGCCTCGCGGGAGATGCGGCGCATCAGCTGCGGCAGCAGCAGGATGGTCTGATGGTCGGTCGCGGCGATGCCAACCTGGCCGCGCCAGGCGGCCGGGTCGAAGCGCCGGCGCGCCACGAGCGTCGCGGCCTCGCCCAGCAGGCGCTTCAGCCCGGGCTGCAGGGCGAGCGCGGCCGGCGTCGGCACCAGCCCCTGGCTGCCGCGCACCAGCAGCGGATCGCGCAGCAGGGCCCGTAGCCGCCCGAGGGCACGGCTCATTGCCGGCTGGCTCATATTCGCCGCGGTCGCCGCGGCGGTGACGCTGCGATGCTCGATCAGCAGGTCGAGCAGGACCAGCAGGTTCAGGTCCACGCTCCGTACATTCACTTCGCGCATGGGCTGAATATCAAACATGCACTGGGGTAATGCCAGTGCCAGACCTAGCTTTTCGGGGCCGCGGCGCCGCGCCGCACGAATCCTTCACAGGAGAGTCCCATGTTCGCCCTCATCGGAATCACCGGCCAGACCGGCTCGGCCGTCGCCGCCGCCCTGCTCGAACAGAACCACCGCCTGCGCGCCCTGGTGCGCGACCCTGATCGCGCGGCCGCCTGGGCTCGGCAGGGCGTGCAGCTGCAGCCAGGCACCGCCACGGACCCCGAGGCTCTGCGCCGCACCTTCGACGGCGCCGAGGCCGCCTATGTGATGATCCCGCCGGCCCCGGCGCATCCCGATCCCGTCGGATACTACGCGGAGGTCGCCAAGGCAGCGCGGGACGCCGCGCGGGCCGCAGGCCTGGGGCGCCTGGTGCTGCTATCCTCCGAAGCGGCGCACCTGCCCGCCGGCACCGGGCCGATTCTTGGCCTGCATCACGCCGAGGCCGTCCTGGCCGACGCGGCGCCGCGCGTGACGCGCCTGCGCCCGAGCTACTTCCAGGAGAACTGGCGCAGCGTGTTCCACCTCGCCACGGCGCAAGGGATCCTGCCGACGATGCTGGCCGACCTCGGTGCGCGCCGGCCCATGGTCGCAACCGCGGATATCGGCGCCTCGGCAGCGGAGCTGCTGACAGATCCGAAGGCCCCTGCCCTCGTCGAACTTGCCGGGCCCGCGGACTACTCCGCGCGTGACGCGGCGGCCGCGATGGCCAAGGCGCTCGGCCGCGAGGTCGCGCCCGTGCAGCCGCCTCGGACGGCCTGGGAAGGCATCCTGCGGGAGGCGGGCCTCGGCGAGGGCTATGCGCGCCTGATCGCGGAGATGTACGACGGCATCAACAGCGGCCACATCCGCTTCTCCGGCCAGGGCGAGCAGCGCCGCGGCGCGGCGAGGCTGGAGGAAACGGTCGCAGGCTGGACCCGGCCATGATCTGCGGCGTGACGCTGCCGGTTTCCTGCCCTTGCGGGTCCGGCCGGCACTCCGCCTGACGCCGCAGGACATGGATTGCCTGGCGTTGTTCTTGGCGGCCGGGAAAGGAATGGCCGGTCGGGCTCCAAGCGGGGCCGCCTGTGCAACCCGGTCGCGGCCAGCCATCGGCACCACGGCCCGCTCGGCCGTCCGGTCCCCGTTGGACCGGACCATGAGCCGCCCTACAGCCCGTGCAGCACCCGCCCGGAATTGCCGCGCCGCAGGTTGCGCAGCCGCGCCAGGGCCCAGAGCGGGAAGAGCCGCGCATAGCCGTGGTAGCGGAGGTAGAAGACGCGCGGAAAGCCCGTGCCGGTATAGTCCTCCTCGGGCCAGGCGCCGTCCGGGCCCTGGTTGCGCAGCAGCCAGAGGGCGCCGCGATCGACCGAAGGGTCCTCGACGGCGCCGGCCGCCATCAGCGCCAGCAGCGCCCAGGCGGTCTGGCTGGCGCTGCTCGGGCCCATGCGGCGGTCCGGGTCGGCGCGGGTGCCGCCGCGGCGGGGATAGGTCAGCCCGTCCTCGCCCCAGCCGCCATCGGCGTTCTGCACCGATTTGATCCAGGCGACGGATTTCCGCATCGCCGGGTGGCCGGGCGGCAGTCCGGCAGCGTTCAGCGCCGTCACCGCCGACCAGGTACCGTAGACGTAGTTGACGCCCCAGCGGCCGTACCAGGCGCCGTCCGGCTCCTGCTCGCCGAGCAGGTAGTCGATGGCGCGACGCATCACCGGGCTGTCCGGCGCATGGCCGAGCTGGGCCAGCATGGCGAGGCAGCGGCCGGAGACATCCGCGGTCGGCGGGTCGAGCAGCGCGCCGTGGTCGGCGAAGGGGATGCTGTTCAGGTACTGGTGGGTATTGTCGGCATCGAAGGCGCCCCAGCCGCCGCCCTTCGACTGCATGCCGACCACCCATTCCGTGGCGCGGGCGATGGCCGCCTCCGTCCGGTCCTCCGGAACCGCCGCGGCCTGCTTGCGGGCGCGGTCGAGGGCCAGGACGACGACGGCGGTGTCGTCGACATCCGGGTAGTGCGGGTTGGCATACTGGAAGGCCCAGCCGCCAGGCGGGATGCCGGGGCGGGCCTCGGCCCAGTCGCCCTCGAGGTCCGTGACCTGCCGCTCGAGCAGCCAGGTGAGGCCGCGCCCGGCGGCCGCCCCGGCCTCGGGCCCGCCGGCCTCCAGCAGCGCGTGGGAGACGAGCGCGGTGTCCCAGATCGGGGAGAGGCAGGGCTGGACATAGGTCTCGTCCCGCTCCGGCCGCTCCATCACCAGCTTCTCGATCGCCGCCCAGGCGGTGACCAGGCGCGGGTCGCTCTCCGGCACGCCGAGGCAGTGATACATCCATATGGCATTCGCCATGGCCGGATAGATGGCGCCGAGCCCGTCCTCGCCGTTCAGCCGCTCGGTGACGAAGGCCTCGGCGCGGGCCTCGGCGCGGGCGCGCAGCGTCTCGGGGATCAGGCCATGGGCGCGCTGCAGCACGGCGTCCATCTGGCGGAAGAGGGTGCGCCAGGGCTCGGCCGCATGGGCGCCGCCCGGCCATTGCTTCACCTGGGAGGGCGGGGTGCGGAAGAGCTCGGCGAGCGAGACGCCGAGGGGCTCGAGCGGCTGCGGCCGGTGCGCCATCACCACGGTCAGCGGCACCAGCACGGTGCGGGCCCAGTAGCTGATCTTCGACAGGTGGAAGGGGAACCAGCGGGGCAGCAGCACGATCTCCGGCGGCATCACCGGTACGGCCTGCCAGGGCACCTGGCCGAAGAGCGCCAGCGTCGCCCGGGTGAAGACGTTGCTCTGCTCCGCCCCGCCGGCGGCGAGGATGGCGGCGCGGGCGCGCTCCATATGCGGGGCATCGGCCGGGTCGCCGATCAGGCGGAGGGCGAAATAGGCCTTCACCGAGCAGGAGATGTCGAGCGGCCCACCGTGGAAGAGCGGCCAGCCGCCGCCGCAATTGCCCTCCTGCTGGGCCTGGAGGCGGCGGAGGTAGCGGCCGATCCGCGCCTCGCGCGCCGGGTCGCGGCGGCCGAAGAAGCGGCAGAGCATAAGGTACTCGGCGGGAATGGTGCCGTCCGCCTCCAGCTCGAAGACCCAGTGCCCGTCCGCCTGCTGGCTGTGGAGAAGATGCGCCGTGGCGCTGTCGACCGCGGCATCGAGGGGACCCGGCACCAGCGGGCCACTCGGTCCGGCCAGCGCCAGGTCCGACCGCAGCGCCGCCGCGGCGAGATCCTGAATCGTGGACAAGGCGAACAATCCCTTATGGGCCGGACGTGACGCCAGCCGATCAACTCATGCGAATACGGCCTCTTACCGCGCTTGCGAAGGGGAAGTTGGGCGAATTGGTTCGGATTAGCCCGGTCCTGTGGCTCGATCCGCGCGCGGACCGGCCTCGCCTTTCCACATCCCTCCTCGGCCGCGCCATTCGGCGAAGGCTGAATCCAGGGTGAAGGTCATATAGGCCGCGGCGATTCCCGGCAGCGCGAAACCGCGCAGGGGAGACATGCCGAATCGGCGCAGCGTCGGGGCGAAGGCGAGCGCCATCGCCCCCCAGGCGGCGAGGCCGAGCCAGCGGGCGGGCCCCTCCGCCAGCAGCGCCAGCAGCGGCGGGGCGAGGAAGACGAGGGCAAGCGCCGCGATCATCCCAGCGAGCGCGAGAACATTGTAGCCGAGCTGGGCATAGGCCGTGCGCGCCACCATGCGGCGGATGGCGCCCATGCCCTCATAGGGGCGGAGGCTCTCGACCCGCTCGGTGAGGCCGGTCCAGATCGGGCCGACACGCTTCATCCGGCGCGCCAGGGCGCAGTCGTCGATGATGGCGCTGCGGATGGGGGCAAGGCCGCCGGCGCGCTCGAAGGCCGCGCGGTCCAGCAGCACGCAGCCGCCGGCGGCGGCGGCCGTCCGCGCCCGCGGGTCGTTCGACCAGCGGAAGGGGTAGAGCATCTGGAAGAAGAAGATGAAGGCGGGGATCAGCCAGCGCTCGGCGGCGCTGGCGCAGCGCAGCCGGGCCATCAGCGAGACCAGGACGAGGCCGCCGGCCTCCGCCCGCTGCACCAGGCGGCGCAGGCTGTCGGGCGCGTGCCGGATATCGGCATCGGTGAGGAGCAGCCGGTCGGGCGGCGTGCGCAGCGCCTCGGCGAGGCCCTGCTCCAGCGCCCAGAGCTTGCCTGTCCAGCCGGGCGGGCGGGCACGGCCCTGGATCACGGTCAGCCGCGGGTCGCCGCCTGCGGCGGCACGGGCCACGTCTCCGGTGCCGTCCGTGCTGCGGTCATCGACCACGACGAGGCGGAAGGGGCCGGGATAGTCCTGGGCGAGCAAGCCGCGCACCGTCTCGCCGATGCTCTCCGCCTCGTCCCGGGCGGGGATGATGGCGGCGACGCTCGGCCAGCGCGGCGGGTCCGGCAGGCGGGCGTCATCGCTGTCGTCGTCGCACGCCAGCCAGAAGAAGCCGCGGCCGAGCAGCAGCACGGCCCAGGCGAGGCAGGCCGCCAGCGCCAGCCAGGTCACCGGTTGAGCATCCCCTGCTCGCGGAACCAGGCGACGGCCTCGGCCACCGCCTCCTGCCAGGGCCGGGCTTGGTGGCCGAGCACCTGCTCGGCCTTGGCGGCGCTGAAATACATCGGCTTCGCGGCCATGCGCAGGCCGTCGAGGGTCAGCATCGGCTCCCGGCCGGTCAGCCGGGCCAGGCCCTCGGAGGCGATGGCGGCCGGCCAGAGCGGCGCCCGCGGCAGGCGCACGGGGCGACGATGCCCGAAGAGTGCCGAGATGCGGGTCAGCAACTCGCCGAGCGCCACATCCTGCCCGCCGAGGATGTGGCGCTCGCCGACCTCGCCGCGGGTGAGGGCCGCGACGCAGCCGGCGGCCACGTCATCGACATGGACGAGGTTGAGGCCGGTCGAGACATAAGCCGGCATGCGGCCCCGCGCGGCCTCGAGGATGACGCGGCCGGTCGGCGTCGGGCGCCGGTCGCGGGGGCCGATCGGCGTCGAGGGGTTGACGATGATGGCGGGCAGGCCGGCCTCGGCCACGAGGCGCTCGACCAGGCGCTCCGCCTCGGTCTTGCTGCGCTTGTAGGGGCCGATGGCCTGGGCGGGCGTCGCCGCATCGGCCTCGGTCGCCGGCTGGCCGTCGCGGCGGGGCTTGAGAGTGGCAACGGAGGAGACATGGACGACCCGGCGGCAGCCCTCGGCCAGCGCCGCGCGCATCACCGCCTCGGTGCCGGCGACGTTCACCGCCCACATCCGCTCGGGGTCGGGGACGAAGATGCGGTAGTCGGCGGCGCAATGGATGGCGGCGGCGCAGCCGCGCATGGCCTCGGCGATGGAGGCGGCATCGGTGAGGTCGCCGGGGATGAAGGCGACCGGCAGGCCGTCGAGCACCGCGCGCGGCGTCTCCGGCCGGACCAGGGCGCGGACCTGATGGCCGGCGCGGTGGAGCGCAAGGGCGATGGCCGAGCCCAGGAAGCCCGTCGCCCCGGTGAGCATGACGGTCTCCGTCATGGCCGGCGGCTGGCGCCGCGCGGGGGCAACGGAAGCGTCACGGGAAAGGCCGGAGGGGACCCTGCCGTCTGGACCGTCTGCGTCGGCACTGTGAACCCGTTCCATGTTGCGGCGGACGCCGCATGGATAGGTGATTCAAGCCGGAACGGCCAGCACCTCCGGCCCAATCCCGGGCTGCTGCGGGCCGGCCCGCGCCCGGCCGGGCCGTAGGCCCGTGGCCGCCTTGGCCCCTTCCGGCCCCGGCCGGCGCCTTGCGCATACCGCCGACGGGATGACGGCCGCCTGCGCCGGGCCGCTGGCTGGCTTGCGGCTGGCCCAGATGGGCCTGGACTTGCCGGGCCTAAGGAAGCGGGCCGCGCAGGCGGCCCGCCCTGGATCGAGTGCCGGCTCTCAGGGGCCGCCGCCGCTGCTCCTGCCGGCCCTGCCGCCACGCGGAAAGTCAGGGTCGGACCCGGTGTAGTAGGGCGCGTTGAGGCTCCGTGGGTTCTGATTCTGGACCACCCCGGGATCGGCGGAACTTCTGGGTGCGGGGTTGCTGCAGGCGGCGCCCGCCAGAAGCAGTCCGCCTAGCGAAAGCAAGCGGATGGTGTTCATGGGAACTCCCTCGCAAGAATGCCGGTGCCGTTCACCGCCACGCTGGCAGGCTGCACACAAGTCCGGTGATCCCCAACAAAACTTAACGTTGGACAACAGCTCGGCCCGCGGTCCAGCCGCGCAGCGCCTCGCGGTACGGTCCTTCAGATGCCAGGAGACCGCATTGCGAGGAGAGGCATGCCGGGTGAGGGATTTGAACCCCCGACCTTCTGATTACAAATCAGCTGCACTACCCCTGTGCTAACCCGGCCCTCGCCGATGCTTACCAGACGCCGCCGCGCTGGTCAGCCCACCCCGAGCAGCTCGACATCGAAGACGAGGGTCGCGTTCGGCGGGATGACGCCGCCGGCGCCGCGGGCGCCGTAGCCGAGCTCGGGCGGGATGGTGAGGGTCCGCTGGCCGCCGACCTTCATCCCCTCCACCCCCTGGTCCCAGCCGGCGATTACCTGCCCGGCGCCGAGCTCGAAGCGGAAGGGGTCGCCCCGGTCGCGCGAGCTGTCGAATTTCCGGCCCTTGTTCTCGGGCTGGGAGGGGTCGAAGAGCCAGCCCGTATAATGCACCTCGACGGTGTGGCCGGCCGTGGCGCTGGCGCCGGTGCCGAGCTTCTGATCGGTCATGCCGTGTTCCTTCCTGATCGGCGCGGATCATGCACCGGCCGCCCCGGCTAATCCACCCTCGCCCCGGAGGCGCGGATCAGGGGTGCCAGCCGCTCCTTCTGGGCCGTGCGGTAGCTGGCGATCTCCTCGATGCCGGTCCACCAGGGGCTGGCGCCGAGGTCCTGGTAGGCGCGGATCAGCCCGGGGCTCTCCAGCGCCTGCTTCGTCAGCGCCGACATGCGCTGCACCACGGCGGGCGGCAGGCTGGCCGGGCCGCAGACGCAGGTCCAGGAGACCACGTCGAAGCCGGGGAGGTATTCGCTGATTGCCGGGATCTCCGGCGCCACCGGGCTGCGCGCGGCCGAGGTGACGGCGAGCGGCCGCACCTGGCCCTGGCGGGAGAGCGAGAGCGTGCCGGGGATGTTGTCGAACATCATCGAGATGCGCCCGGCGACGAGGTCGAGTTGCGCCGGCGCGCTGCCGCGGTAGGGCACATGCACCATCTCCACGCCGGCTAGCTGCTTGAACATCTCGCCGGCCAGATGGAGCGTCGTCCCGGAGCCTGCCGAGCCGAAGCTGTACTTGCCCGGATTGGCCTTCAGCAGCGCGATCAGCTCCGGCACCGTCCGCGCCGGCAGGTCGAGATGCACCGCGAGCAGGTTCGGCAGCTGCCAGAGGCCGGAGACCAGCGTGAAGTCCCGCTCCGGATCGAAGGGCAGGCTGCGGTAGAGCGTCGGCGCGATGGCGTGCGAGGCGACGCCGCCGAGGCCGATGGTGTAGCCATCGGGCGCCGACTTGGAGATCGCATCCGCGCCCACATTGCCGCCGGAGCCGCTGCGGTTCTCGACGACGAATTGCTGGCCGGTCAGCTCCGACATCCGGGCGCAGTAGATGCGCGAGAGCGTGTCGGTCGGCCCGCCCGGCGGGTAGGGGTTGATGTAGCGCACCGGCCGGTTCGGCCAGTCGCCCGACTGGGCGAGCGCGGGCGTGGCGAGGGCGGGGAGCAGGCCGAGGGCGGCGCGGCGGGACAGGGCCATGGCGCCTACTCCACCTGCGCGCCGGCGGCGCGGATGACGGGGGCGAAGGCCGCCTCGTTGGCCGCGCGGAAGGAGGCCAGCTCGTCCGGCCCGGCGACCCAGGGCGTTGCCCCATTCTCCTGGAAACGGGCGATGAGGTCCGGGCTCTCCAGCGCCTGGCGGGTCAGCGCGGCGATGCGGAGCGCCATGGGCACCGGCAGCCCGGCCGGGGCGACGACGGAACCCCAGGAGGTGATCTCGAAGCCGGGGAGGAATTCCGCCATGGCCGGGATGTCGGGCGCCTGCGGGCTGCGCTTCGCCCCGGTGACGGCAAGCGCCCTCACTTTCCCCTCCCGCGCCGCCTGCAGGGCCTGGGGGATGTTGTCGAAGATCATGTGGACGCGGCCGGCGATCAGGTCGACATGCGCCGGCGCGCCGCCGCGATAGGGGACGTGCACCATCCCGAGCCCGGCCTGGGCCGCGAACATGGCGCCCGAGAGATGCACCGTCGTCCCGGAGCCGGAGGAGGCATAGGTGAACCGGCCCGGGTTGGCGCGCACCAGGGCGATCAGCTCGGGCACCGTGCGCGCCGGCACCTCCGGATGGACGACGAGCATGTTCGGCAGCTGCCAGAGACCGCCGATATAGGTGAAGTCGCGCGTCGGGTCGAAGGGCAGGCGCTTGTAGAGGGTCGGCCCGATCGCCAGTGGCGCGACGCTGCCGAGGCCGATGGTGCGGCCATCCGGCGTGCTGCGGGCGATGGCCTCCGTGCCGATATTGCCGGCGGAGCCGCTGCGGTTCTCGACGATGAACTGCTCCCCGGTGATCTCGGAGATCTTCTGGCACCAGAGGCGGGAGAGGATGTCGGTCCCTCCCCCTGGCGGGAAGATGCCGATGAAGCGGATCGGCCCCGGCGGCCATTCGCTCCGCTGCCCGAGGGCGGGCGCGGCGAGCCCTGCCGCAACCAGCCCAAGCCCCGCACGCCGCGTGATCCGCGCCACAGCCGGTCCTCCCTGACCTTATCGTTGCAGGGAGTGTAGGGGCAGCCGGGCGCGATCCGCCAGCCTCAGCTGTCGAGGCAGAGGACCTCGCCGCCCGGGGTGCCGACCAGCACGCGCGGCTTCAGGTCGAGGAAGAGGCCGGTCTCCACCACGCCGGGGATGGCGTGCAGCGCGCGGTCGAGGGCGGCGGCATCGGCGATCGGGCCGGTCGCGCAATCGGCGATGAGGTGGCCGCCATCGCTGCGGAAGGGCGTGCCGTCGCCGGCCTGCCGCAGCGCCGGGCGCAGGCCGAGGGAGGCGAGCCGGGCGATCGTCGCCCGCACGCCGAAGTCGACCAGCTCCACGGGCAGGACGCCCTGGCCGAGCTGCGGCACCAGCTTCGCCTGGTCGATGACGATCAGCCGCCGCCGGCTGGCGGTGGCGACGATCTTCTCCCGCAGCAGGGCGCCGCCGCGCCCCTTCAGCAGGGCGAGGGAGCCCTGCTCCACCTCGTCGGCCCCGTCGATGACGAGGTCGAGCGGCACCTCGCCGAGCTCCACCAGCGGCAGGCCGAGGCGGCGGGCGAGTGTTGCGGTGCGCTCCGAGGTCGGCACGCCGCCATCGATGCGGAGCCCGGCCGCGACGCGCGCCGCCAGCGCCTCCACCACCAGCGCGGCGGTGGAGCCGGTGCCGAGGCCGACCAGCATCCCCGGCTCAACCTTTGCCGCCGCCGCCTCGGCGGCCAGGCGCTTCTGGCGGTCCTGGTCGGTCACGGGCCGGCGGCCGCCTGGTCGGCGAGGATGGTGACGGTGCCGGCGGGGGCGAGCCCGGCCGCGGGCAGCGCAGGGTCGCCGGCGCGGAGGCGGGCGAGGATCTCCCGCTTCTCCTCGCCTGCGACGAGGAAGGCGGCGGCGCGGCTGCTGTCCAGCGCCGGGTAGGTCAGGGTGATCCGCGGCTCCGGCTTGGCGCCGATGACGGCGATCGCCCAGGCCTTGCGCTCCTGCAGCGCCGGGCTGCCGGGGAAGAGCGAGGCGGTATGCCCGTCCGGCCCGAGGCCGAGGAGCTGGATGTCGAAGAGCGGCTCGCCCGGCCGCGTCCCGGCGAAGCGGCGCAGCGCCTCCTCGTAGCGGGCGGCGGCGGATTCGGGCGTGCCGTCGGTCGGGATGGGGTGGATGTTGCCAGGGGGGATCGGCACCTGGCCGAGCATCGCCTGCCGCACCATGCCCTGGTTGCTGTCCGGGTGGTCTGGCGGGACGAAGCGCTCATCGCCCCAGAAGAGATGGATGCGCCCCCAGGGCAGCCGGCCGCGCCAGTCGGGCGAGGCCAGGCGCTCGTAGAGCTGCTTCGGCGTCGAACCGCCGGAGAGGCCGATGGAGACCGGGCCTTCCCGCGCCGCCGTCTGCTCGAGGATCCAGGCGGCAGCCCGCTCGGCCAGCGCCCCGGTATCGGCCGCGACCTCCAGGCGATGCATCATCCCGGCCTCCTGCCGCCGCCCGCGCGGGGGAGGATGACGTCGCGCACCGCGGCGGCGAAGCCGTCCGCGTCATTCGCCAGCGTGACCGCCGCGGCACGGGCCTGCACCGCGGGCGGGGCATTGCCCATGGCGATGGCGAGCCCGGCCACGCCGAACATGGGCAGGTCGTTCGCCATGTCGCCGATGCAGGCCGTCTCCTCGGGCGGGACGCCGCAGAGCCGGGCAAGCGCCAGCAGCGCATGGCCCTTGTCCGCCTGCGGATGCGTCACGTCGAGATAGTAGGCCTGGGAGCGATGGATGCTCGCCTGCGCGCCGAGCTCGGCCTGCAGGCTCGCCTCGCATTCGGCGAGCAGCGCGGCATCGGCCGAGGCGCCCACCAGCTTGCCGGCGCGGGCGATGACGGGCTCGAAGCTTTCGACCCGACGCGGGGCGAAGCCGATGGTGCGCTGCTCATGCGCGACGTAATGGCCGTCCGGGTTCTGCACCAGCCACTCGCCATCGGCGAAGACCCAGGCGTCGATGCCGCGCCGGGCGAAGGCGGCGAGCGCGGCGCGGGCCGCCGCCTCCGGCACCGGGCGCTCGGCGAGGCTGCGGCCTTCGCTGTCGAGGATGACGCCGCCGTTGAATCCGGCGACCGGCGTCCCGAGGCCGAGCTGCGCGGCGAGCGGCGCGATGCCGCGCGGGGGGCGGCTGCTCACCAGGGCGAGCGCGATGCCCGCCTCGCGCAGCCGGGCGGCGGCCTCGATCGTCGCCGGGGTGAGGCGCTTGTCGGTCGTCACCAGCGTGCCGTCGACATCGGAGACCAGCAGGCGGATCGGCGCGGTCATGCGAGCCTCAGCCAGTGCCGGCCGTCGCGCGCGAGCAGCGCATCGGCCGCGGCCGGGCCCTCGCTGCCGGCGGCATAGGGCTCGATCGTCAACGAGGCGTCGAGGATCGGCTGCACCGCGGCCCAGCCGGCCTCGACATTGTCGGCGCGCTGGAAGAGCGTCGCATCGCCGGTCAGCACGTCGTAGAGCAGCGTCTCGTAGCCGGTGCTCGGCATGGTGCGGAACCAGTCGCTGTAGCGGAAATCCATCTGCACGCCGGATAGCTTGAGGGTCGGCCCCGGCTCCTTCGCGCTGAGATGCAGCGAGATGCCCTCGCTCGGCTGGATGTGGATCACCATGAAATTGGGCGTCAGCCGCTCCACCGGCGTCTCGCGGAACATGGCGAAGGGCGCCTGCTTGAACTGGATGGCGATCTCGGTGCGGCGCAACGCCATCCGCTTGCCGGTGCGGATGTAGAAGGGCACGCCGGCCCAGCGCCAATTGTCGATCCGCAGCTTCATCGCCACATAGGTCTCGGTGGCGCTGTCGGGCGCGATATTGGGCTCGTCGCGGTAGCCGGTGACGGGCTGGCCCTTCAGCGTGCCGGCCGCATACTGGCCGCGCACCACGTCGCGGACGAGCTCCGCCGGCCCGAGCGGGCGGATGGCCTGCACCACCTTCGCCTTCTCGGCACGCACCGCATCGGCGTCGAAGCTGTTGGGCGGCTCCATCGCCGTCATCGCCAGGAGCTGCATCATGTGGTTCGGCACCATGTCGCGCAGCGCGCCGGTCGCCTCGTAGAAGAGGCCGCGCCCCTCGACGCCGACCGTCTCGGCGGCGGTGATCTGCACATGGTCGATATGGTCGCGCCGCCAGAGCGGCTCGAAGATGCCGTTGGCGAAGCGCAGCGCCAGGATGTTCTGCACCGTCTCCTTGCCGAGGAAATGGTCGATGCGGAAGACTTGGCTCTCCTCGACGAGGCCGAGGATGCGGGCGTTGAGCGCCCGGGCGGAGGCGAGGTCGGTGCCGAAGGGCTTCTCGATCACGATGCGGCGGAAGTCGCCGCCCTCCTGCCGCATCAGCCCGGCCTCGGCCAGGCGCGCGACGATGGTGCCGAAGAAGCGCGGGGCCGTCGCCAGGTAGAAGACGCAATTGCCATGGCCGGCGCGCTGGCGGATCAGCTCCAGCCGGGCGGCGAGGCGCTCATAGGTCGCCGCCTCCTCGAACTCGCCGGTGAGGTAGGAGAGGCGCTCGCGCACCCAGCCCCAGGCCCGCTGGTCGATGCCGTCGGCGGAGAACTCGCCGCCCTTGTCGGCGACGAAGGACTGCATCGCCTCGGTCAGCTGCTGGCGATAGGCCTCGTCCTCGCGCTCGTTATGGTCGAGGCCGATGACGTGGAAGCCCCCCGCCAGCAATCCGGCGCCGGTGAGGTTGTAGAGCGAGGGCATCAGCAGGCGCTTGGTGAGGTCGCCATTCGCGCCGAAAATCACCAGCGTCGAGGCCGGGGCGGGCTCGGCGCGAGCCAGCACGGTCGGGTCGGGGCAAAGGCGGGTGTTCACGTCCATGCGTCGGATGCCCTCTGTCACGTCTGCCGGATGGAGAAGCGCCGGCGGATTGGTAACCGGCTCGGTCCGCCCGGCAAGGACAGATCGAGAAGCGTAACGGTCAGCCCCCGGCGGGGGCGATGCGGATCTCGCAGTCCGGCTCGCCGGCAATGGAGAAGGCGAAGCGCTCGCCGGGCGCCAGCGCCTCGGTCGGCAGGTCGGCCCGGTGGAGGCCGAGCGCGCCCTCTGTGGTCCACGCCTCGCCGTGCGGCCAGCGGATCAGGGCGGGTTCCCTCAGCAGCAGGCGGAGGCCCTGGCCGGCGCGGATCCAGCCGATGGGCATGCGGCGGCTCCAATGCGCGTAGGCCGCCCGCGGCCGCTGGCCGCCATAGCGGAGCCAGACCGGCTCCGGCCGGTCGATCGGCCGGCCGAGGCGGAGGCTGGCGGCGAGCTTCATGAACTCGGCATGCGCCCAGACCAGCGGCATGGCGGAGCCGGAGGGGCGGCCGGGGAAGAGGAAATGCTCGGGGATCGCCCCCGCCTCCCAGACCTGTTCGGGCAGCAGGCCGAGGCGGCTGCCCATGCGCGTCATCGCCCGCAGCAGGTCACGCGCTTCCGCATCCCGCCCGGCGGCGAGCTCGTAATGGCCGCGCTCGCCGGTCAGCAGCGGCCAGGGGCGGCCGCGGCCGGTGCCGTTGAAGGGGCTGCCATCCTCATGCTCCCCATAGCCGTCGCCATTGTAGCGGTACCAGCTCGGGCCGGAGGGGGTCTCGACCCGAAGCATGGCATCGATCAGGCGGATGGTGCCGGCGATGGCGGGATCGTCCGCCCGGCGCAGGCCGAAGCGGACGAGCTGCAGCGGGTCCGTGCTGATCAGCCTATCGGCCGGCACCAGGCATTCGCCGTCATGGTTGCGCACGGGGACGGCGTCGCGGATGCCGGCGCGGTCGGCGAAGACGGTGGGCGAGGCGGCGCGGACGTAGTAGGCGGGGATGCCGTGCCGGGCGACGATGCCGGGGTCGGCGCCGAGGCACCAGTCCTCGATGCGGCTGTTCCAGTCATCGGCCAGCAGCAGCAGGTCCCGCCGCTCCCCAGGCCCGAGCAGCTCCGCCCCGCAGACCAGGGCGGCGATGGCGGCAGCGATGGTGAAGGTGTTGATGCCCGGCGTCTCCTCCCAGCGGTCCTGGTCGGTGGCGGGGCCGTAGAGGGCGATGAAGCGGAGCGCCTTCCGCACCATGGCGCCCGGCTGGATGCCGCCCAGCGCATCCGCCTCGGCCAGCGCGGAGGCGAGGAGGACGGGGAAGGCGGCCTCGTCGAGCTGGATGCCGGTCCAGTGCGCCTTGCCGCCGAGCCACTGGTTCTGCGCCCAGCGGCCATCCTCCTGCTGGGTGGCGATCAGGTAGCGGAGGATGTTGCGCGCCTCCTCCCAGCCGCCGAGGGCCAGCAGGGCGCCGGCGCTCTCCACCAGGTCGCGCGGCCAGACGAGGTGGTAGCCGCCCGGATCGTCCGTGCTGCTGCCCCAGGGGATGCTGAGGCTCGCCACCATGGCGCCGAGGAAGGTCTTGTCCTGGTGCACCCGCAGCACCATCGCCGAGACATGCGCCGCCTCGCGGAACTCGTCCTGGCAGGCGTCCGGGTCGACGGTGCCGGCCTGCCAGGCTTCCCAGGCCTCGATATGGCGGTGCCAGGCGGCGTCGAAGGGCTGCAGCAGGGCGGAGAGGGCCAGCGTCGCCGCCGCCTCCGGCCCGGGGGCGAAGCCGAGGGCGAGCACAGCGGAGGGGCCGCGCAACTCGCCGAGCAGGGCAACATTGCCGGGGCCGGCCGCATCGTATTCCCAGCGCATGGCGCCGTTCGCCGCGAAGTCCTGCCAGCCATCGCTGGTGCCGACGAAGCCGGCGCTGGCGCGCGCCCAGGCTTCGCCCTGCGTCGCCGGATCTGACGCGGCGAGGGCAAGGGCATGGCCGCCCTGCTCCGCCGAGAGCAGCAGGCGGCCGCGCTCGCGGCGGATCGTGGCGGTGTTCCCCTCCCCCGTGCCGCCGCAATGCGGGGCGAGCAGGACATGGAGGCGGAGATCGGCATCGCCGGTCAGCACTGCCTCGATCAGCAGCACGTCCCGGTCGCGCTCCGGCGCGATGCGCAGGGTGAGCTCGAAGCGCGGATGCCGGTGCACCACCTGCACGGCCGGGATGCCGGGGCCGGCGATGGCGAGGGTATAGTCGGCGTTCCGCTTCACCTCCGTCCAGAAGCCGCGGCCGTCGGCGACGATGAAGCCGAGGTCGCGGATCTGCGGCAGGTCGACGCGCGGGTGGTAGACCTCGTTCACGATGCCATAGCCGAGCGTGAACCAGAGGCGGGAGGCGCCCATGGCGGTGCCGACGATGTCCTTCGCGCTGCTGGTCCAGCTCGGGCGGATGCCGGGGGCGCCGGGGGCGGTCATGGGTGCTGATCGGTCATGGCGGCCCGAGGCTACCATCCGCAACCGGCGGCAGGCGAGGCTGCGCTCGTCCGATCCGCTGCGGGCGCGGCGGGGTGCGTGAGGCGGTCGTCGACCCGCGCGCCGGCGCCGGCCGACGCTGCAGGCGGGCGACGCGCCAGCCTTCGGCACCGCGGCGGCGCCACGTCCGCGTGACAATCATGGCAGCGGCCTGCGCTGCGGGAAGGATCGGCCCATCACCGGACTCAACCGTAGAGTTATATTTGGACCATTTATTGATACTTTTCAGAACAATTTGGCTTCAACCCGATGCCAATTGTCCTCGATTTCAATCCGAAGCTGTTTTCAAGCGCACATCCACGGCATCCGGCTCGGCATGCAACCAAAATATTATGAAGTCCACGCCCCATAACTGTCGGGTTTGTTACATGAGTAGCGCGTAACTCTCTGATTATCTCCTGGCGCCGGCCCTTGGCCGCCCGACACTGACGCGAGCGAGAGCATGAAGATCCTGATCACCGGCAATATGGGCTATGTCGGCCCCTTGGTGGTGCGCCGCCTGCGCCGGCGCTTCCCCGATGCGGAGCTGATCGGCTTCGACAACGCCTATTTCGCCCATTGCCTGACCGGCGCCGCGACGCTGCCCGAGGCGCTGCTCACCCGCCAGCTCTTCGGCGATGTGCGCGGCATCGATACGGCGCTGCTCCGCGGCGTCGACGCCGTGGTGCATATGGCGGCGATCTCGAACGACCCGATGGGCGACCGCTTCGCCCGGGTCACCACCGAGATCAACCAGGAGGCCTCGGTGCGGCTCGCGCAGCAGGCGCAGTCGGCCGGCGTCCGCAACTTCGTCTTCCTCTCGAGCTGCAGCGTCTATGGCGTCGCCGCCGGGCCGCCGCGGCGGGAGGAGGATGAGCTCAACCCCGTGACCGCCTATGCCGCCTCGAAGATCGGCACGGAGCGTTCGCTCGCCGGGCTCAACGGCGACATGACCGTCACCTGCCTCCGCTTCGCCACCGCCTGCGGCATGTCGGACCGGCTGCGGCTCGACCTGGTGCTGAACGACTTCGTCGCCGGCGCGCTCAGCCGCGGCGAGATCACCGTGCTCAGCGACGGCACGCCCTGGCGACCGCTGATCGACGTGGCCGACATGGCGCTGGCCATCGAATGGGCGGCGACGCGGCCGGCGGAGCGCGGCGGGCGCTTCCTCACCGTCAATGCCGGCTCCAACGAGCGCAACCACCAGGTCCGCGACCTCGCCCAGGCCGTCGCCGCGGCGGTGCCGGGCACGAAGGTCTCCATCAACACCTCGGCGCCGGTCGACAGCCGCTCCTACCGCGTCGATTTCGCCCGCTTCGCCGAGCTGGCGCCCGAGCACCAGCCTCAGGTGACGCTGGAGGGCTCCATCCGGCGGCTCGTCGAGGGCATGCAGGCGATGCGCTTCGCCGATGCCGAGTTCCGCCACTCGCCGCTCATCCGCCTGCAGGTGCTGCAGCAGCACCGCGAGGCCGGCCGGCTTACCGATGACCTTGTCTGGCGCCAGGGCGCCGAGGAGACCGTAGCATGAAGGTCGTGTTGCTGGCCGGCGGGTTGGGCACCCGTCTCGGAGAGGAGACCTCCATCCGCCCGAAGCCGATGGTCGAGATCGGCGGGCGGCCGATCATGTGGCACATCATGAAGATCTACGCGCATTACGGCTTCCGGGACTTCGTCGTCCTCGGCGGCTACAAGGTGCGCTACATCCGTGACTACTTCCTGCGCTACCGCGACGAGAATTGCGACTTTTCCATCGAGCTCGGCAGCGGCAAGGTGCAGTGGCTCGAGGCGGTCAACGAGAACTGGCGCGTGACGGTGCTGGACACGGGCGCCGAGACGATGACGGGCGGCCGCATCCTCCGCGCGCGGCAGCATATCGGCGGCGAGCGCTTCTGCCTCACTTATGGCGACGGCGTCAGCGACGTGAACATCCGCCGCGTCATCGCAGCGCATGAGGCGACAGGCGCCTGGTGCACCCTCACCGCCGTCTCCCAGCCCGGGCGCTACGGCGCGCTGCGGCTCTCGGAGGATGGCCAGGTCGTCGGCTTCCGCGAGAAGGATGCACGCGACGGCGGCCTCATCAACGGCGGCTACTTCGTCTGCGAGCCGCAGATGCTCGACCTGATCGAGGGCGACAGCACCGTCTTCGAGGAAGGCCCGATGCGGCGGATGACCGAGCTCGGCAAGCTCGGCAGCTACCAGCATGACGGCTACTGGCAGAGCATGGATTCGCTCCGCGACAAGCAACTGCTGGAGGCACGCTGGGCGACCGACGCGCCGTGGAAGGTCTGGAGCTAGTTCCTTGCGCCTGGCGCGCGGCAGCGCCGGGATGGACCGCGTCGCCCGGCTGAACCAGCGGTTCCGGCCGGCCGTCCCGGCTCTCCATCGCAAGGGCCGCTGCATGGCACATCGTCATGGATGGGCTTCTGCCCGGCACCGTCGATGGAGGAGGAGCGGCTTGCCGTTCGGGGTGTCGTGCAGCCTCCCGCGCCGGCGGGGCCGGTGATGCCGCGGGGGATCGGGAAGGGCGCAGGACACCACGCATGCGGATCCGCAACGCTTATTGTCCTGCTTGCGGGAAAGCCTTCACCAACAACCACAACGGTTGCCATCCATTCCCATCTTGGAAAGACCTTATCGCAACGCGGCGGCGTCGCAAAAGGTGAAGAAGTGGTAAGATACGTTTGAGCTAGCGAACTTTTTTCAAGGTGCAGTGAGCGCACGGCGTTGGGAGAACATCCCCCTGCACATCTCTGCAAGATTAACAGCGGGATTAATGGACGACGGCGACGTTGTGTCGACCGTACAGGGAGGCAAGAGGGTTGTGAGTGCATCGCAGGTGGCTACCATGCCGCGTAGAGCGACGATGGCCTGACGCGCATGGATCGCCTCAGCCCTGCACCCGTTGAAGCCGTAATCCGCACCGGCTCAGCCGCTACGCCTGCCTGCCGTTACTTCGGCGGATCGGCGCCCGGAACCTTCGCCGGTTCCGGCCCTTCGCTACTTGCAACTTCCTGTGCCGCACCGGCTGATCTGGCAGTTGCTGCCCAGCGCCCGCATCCCGGGCCGCGCGCCGGGGGCGATGGCGGAGGCGCGGCCGGACTATGTTCCCATCCCGCCCTCACGTCCGCGCCACGAGATCGCCGCGCACGGGGCCGCCATCCGCGAGGGGGGCGACCGTTTCGTCGCTCCCGTTCCGCGCCTTGAAATCGTCCGAAAAGCCGGCGGAGGCCGCCCCCATGTTCAAGGTCTGTGCTGTCGTCCTCACCTATAACCGTCGCGGCCTGCTGGACGAATGCCTGCAAGCGGTCACCGCACAGACCCATGCCTGCGACCGGATCGTCGTCGTCGACAATGCCAGCACCGATGGCACGGCGACGATGGTGGCCGAGCGCTGGGCCGGCCGCGTCGACCTGCATGTGCTGGGGGAGAATATCGGCGCCGCGGGCGGCTTCAATCTCGGCATGCGCCTCGCCTTCCAGACGGGAGCCGACTACATCTGGGTCATGGACGACGACGTCCTGCCCGAGCCAGATGCACTGGCTGCGCTTCTCGCCGCAGGGGAGACGCTGGAGGCGCGGGGGATCAACCCCGCCTTCCTCACCTCTCTCGCCCGCGCGCCGGGCGGCGAGGTGACCAATGTGCCGGAGCTGGACCGCCGCCCGAATGTCCTCGCCTACGAGAACTGGCCGGACCTGCTGAACCACGGGCTGGTGCCGGTGACACGCGCCGCGCTCGTCTCCAACCTCTTCCCCCGCGCGACGCTGGCGCGGCATGGCCTGCCCATCGCCGCGATGTTCATCTGGGGCGAGGACTCGGAGTTCACCCTGCGCGTCAGCCAGGACCAGCCCGGCTACCTGGTCGGCGCCAGCCGTGCGCAGCATGTACGCCAGCTTGCCGGCGTGCTCGATATCCGGACGGAGCGGAACCCGGCCCGCATCGGTTACCATTTCCACCGAATTCGCAACGATGTCTTCATGAAGCGGCGCTTCGAGGGACCCCGCGCGGTGGCGCGGCTGTTCCGGGGCCAGGTGAAGCTGGCCTTGCAGCTCTGCCGGGCGCAAGAATTCGGCAAGGCCGGCATCGTGCTGCGCGGGCTGCTCGCCGGCCTCTCCTTCAATCCGCCGGTCGAGGCGGCGGATGCGCCCTGCACCATCGCCGATATCCGCCACGCCGCCGATGAGCCGCTGGCCGCGGCAGTGCTCGCGCCGACGGAGACGCAGGCCTTTTCGAGCGACATGCGCACCGCGATCTAGGGCGGCTCCCGTTCGCCTTGGCTTGCGGAGCCCAGCCCGGCCCCGCGTTCGGTCGGGCAGGCCTCGATCAGGTGACCGGACCTGATCGAAACCTGCATGAGCCTGCCATTGGTGAGGCGCGGGCCGGCTCAGTCCTTGCCGATCATGACGTCGGCCGCCTTCATCACCGCATAGGCCGTCTCGCCCGTCGTCAGCCCCAGCTCGTCGGCCGCCGCATTGGTGATGCTGACGGTGATGGCGGCGCCGCCGGCGAGCCGCATCATCCGTTCCGCCTCCTCGATGCAGGAGAGGGTCATGGTGGCGCGGCCGCACGCCTCGCCGGTGCCGGCGGCGTGGAGGCCACCATGGGGCACGTCCTCCTCGAGCATGGCGGGACGGCGCGCATCGGGGAGGATGAAGCCTGTCCCCCCAGACGCTATGGCGAACCGAGTATGGCGGCAATCGGGGCTTCAGCGGCCGCCGCTGACCGGCAGCAACGCGCCGGTGACATAGCCGGAGGCGGCGGAGAGCAACCAGAGCACCGCCTCCGCCACCTCCTCCGCGCTGCCGCCGCGGCCCATCGGCACGCCTGCGGCCATTCGGGTCACGCGGTCCGGCATGCCGGCGGCGGCGTGGAGCTCGGTGTCGATCAGGCCGGGATTGACGGCATTCACCCGGATGCCCTCCCCTGCCAGCTCCTTGGCAAGGCCGATGGTCAGCGTATCCACCGCGCCCTTGCTGGCGGCGTAGTGCACCCATTCGCCGCCGCCGCCGAGCCCGGACGCGCGGGAGGAGATGTTGACGATCGCCCCGCCGCGGCCGCCATGGCGCGTCGACATGCGCCGGATCGCCTCCCGGCTGCAGGCGACGAGGCCGAGGACATTGGTGCGCAGCACCTCCTCCCAGACGGCATCCGGGGTGTCCTCCAGCCGCCCGGTCGGGCCGGTGATGCCGGCATTGTTGACCAGCGCGTCGAGCCGGCCGAAGCGGGCATCGAGTTCGGCGAAGCAGCGCGCCCGTCCCTCGGCCTCGGCGATATCGGCCTGGAGGGCGAGTGCGGTGGCACCCGCCACCCGTGCCGCCTCGGCCGTTGCCTCCGCGCGGACGGCGTCGCTGCGATAGGTCAGCAGGATGTCGTAACCCTGCGCGGCGCCGAGCCGTGCGATGGCGGCGCCGATGCCGCGCCCGCCGCCGGTGACCAGCAGCACGGGGCGCCCGGATGGGGACGGCTTGGGGGATGAGATGCTCATCCCCCAAGCCTGCCCCCCGATCGCCGAAGGCTCAAGACATCAACCAGCCCAGCGCCAGTGCGGCCCCGATCAGCAGGGCAGGGGTGCGGAGGACATGCAGGATCTCGCTCCGCATCTCGGCGGACTGGGCGTTGCGGCGCGAGCGGGGCTTGGGGGTCCGCCGGTCCTACTCGATAGGTTTGACGACGCTTCGCGTGGCCATCGGGGTCCTCCATGGGGTCGACGGCTTTGCGGAAGGCGCACCACACGGTTTCGCGAAACCACTGAACCGCGCAGGCAGGATCAGGAAGCCGTTACGCCACCAAGCTACATGGTAATTGCGGCGAGCCGCGCCGCTCTGGCCGCGGCGACGCGGCTCGGGCAGTCTTCCACCCAAGCACCAGGGAGACGATCCGCGCCATGTTCCTGCCAGACCTCTTCGCCGGCCAGCGCGTGCTGGTGACCGGCGGCGCCACCGGCCTCGGCCGCATGATGGCCGAGCGGCTGCTCTCGCTCGGCGCCGCGGTGGAGATCTGGGGCCGCCGCGGCCCGGTGCTGGCCGAGGCGCGGGAGGCGATGGAGCGCGCGCATGAGGGCCGCGTCTCGACGCGCATCGTCGACATCAAGGATGCGGAGGCCGTGGAAGCCGCCGTCGCTGCGGCCTGGGACGGGGGCGGCGGCTACACCCACCTCGTCAACAACGCCGCCGGCAATTTCGTCAGCCGGACGGAGGATGTCTCGCCGCGCGGCGTCCGCGCCGTCAGCGACATCGTCTTCCACGGCACGCTCGCGGTGACGCAGGCGGTCGGCAAGCGCTGGATCGCGGCGAAGGATGGCGGCCATGCCGTCGTCTCCATCACGACGACCTGGGGCCGCACCGGCGCGCCCTTCGTCGTGCCCTCCGCCATGTCGAAGGCGGCGATCGACGCGATGACGCGCTCCCTCGCGGTGGAATGGGGCCGCTACGGCATCCGCCTCAACGTCATCGCCCCCGGCACCATCCCGACCGAGGGGATGTATGCCCGCCTCCGCCCGGGCGACAACGACCCGACGGCGAAGGCCGCCGCGAACAACCCGCTCGGCCGCGTCGGCAATGCGGAGGATATCGGCAACCTCGCCGCCTTCCTGCTCGCCCCCTCCTGGATCAATGGCGAGTGCATCGCCCTCGACGGCGGCAGCTGGATGATGAATGGCGGCGGCTTCCGCGACCTTTTCGCCTATGGTGATGCCGAATGGGCCGCGGCGCGCGAGCGCATCGCCGCCCGCAACGCGGCCGACAAGGCCCAGAGGGGAGCCCGGTCATGACGCTTCACGCCTGGCCTGCCCAGCAGCGCGTCCGCCATGGCGAGCCCGTGGCTGAGGCCTTGCCACTCGAGCTGGTGGATTGCGGGCGCGTGGTGCTCGCCACCACCCGGTCGCTTGCCAGCAGCCGCATCGCCGCGGCGACGCGCGCCGCGATCGGGGCGAAGCTCGTCGGCGAATTCGCCACGATGCGCGCCCATTCCCCGGTGGAGGACGTGCTGGCGCTCGCCGCCCTTCTGCGCGAGACGCAGGCCGACCGCGTGGTGGCGCTCGGCGGCGGCAGCGTGATCGACGGCTCGAAGGTGGCCTGCGCCGCGGTCTGGCGCGGCCTCGCCGACCCGGCGGCGCTGCTCGGCCTTGCCACCTCGCGCGGCGCCGATGCCGAGCAATGGGACGAGCCGACGCTCTCGCCCCGCATCACCGCCGTGCCGACCACCCTCTCGGCCGCGGAATTCGCGCCGCATGCCGGCTTCACCGACATCGCCGCGGGCCGCAAGTACCGCGCGCTGCATGCGATGCAGGTGCCGATCGCCGTGGTGCTCGACCCCGCGGCGACGATGGAGACGCCGGCGGAGCTGCTGCTCTCCTCCGGCATCCGCGCCGTCGACCACGCCGCCGAGCGGCTCTGCGCGCGGAAGCGGGCGGCCTTCTCCAATGCCGTCTCGCGTCAGGCGCTGGAGATGCTGGCCGTGGCGCTGCCCGCCATCCACCGCAAGGGCGACGACATGGAAGCCCGCGCCACGGCGCAGCAGGCGATGTGGCTCTCCGTCATGGGCGGCTGGGCCGGCGTGCCGGTCGGGGCGAGCCATGGCATCGGCTACATCCTCGGCGGCGGGCGGGGCGTGCCGCATGGCATCACCTCCTGCCTCGGCCTGCCGGCGGTGATGCGGTGGAACGAGCCGGTCAATGCCGCGCAACAGCGGGTCGTCGCCGACATCCTCGGCGGCGGCACGGCGTCGGAGGCGCTGCGCCGCTTCATCCGCGGCCTCGGCCTGCCGACGACGCTCGGCGAGGTCGGCATTGCCGAGGCGGAGATCCCCGCACTGGCGGCGAAATGGGATGGCGGCCCGCCCATCGCCACCAACCCGCGGACGGTAGACGGCACCGCGGATGTGGAAGCCATCCTGCGGTTGATGCTGTAGCCGCTCACGTTTCGTTGTGCGCGGAAGGCTTGCGTCACGCCGGCGCGTGGCGCCAGCATCCTCCACAACCGGCACCAAGCCGGAGAGGAGGACGCCATGGAATTCGGCTATTTCATGATGCCGTCTCACCCGCCGGAGCGCGGGCTGAAGGAAGGGCACGATTTCGACCTGCAGGTGCTGCGCTGGCTCGACGAGCTCGGCTTCTCCGAGGCCTGGGTCGGCGAGCATCACACCGCGCCGTGGGAGCCGCATCCGGCCCCCGACCTGCTGATTGCGCAATCGCTGAAGGAGACGACGCGGCTGCGCATGGGGCCGGGCGGCTTCCTGCTGCCCTACCACCACCCGGCGGAGCTGGCGAACCGCGTCGCCATGCTCGACCACCTCTCGGGCGGGCGGCTCAATTTCGGCATCGCCGCGAGCGGCCTGCCGAGCGACTGGGCGATGTTCAATGTCGACGGCATGTCGGGCGCCAACCGCGAGATGACGCGCGAGGCGCTCGACATCATCCTGAAGCTCTGGACCCAGGACGGGCCCTTTCACCACCAGGGCAAGTACTGGAGCGTCGACAAACCCGACACGATGTTCGGCTTCCTCAAGCCGCACATCAAGCCGCTGCAGGCGCCGCACCCGCCGATCGGCGTCGCCGGCCTGTCGAAGAACTCCGACACGCTGAAGATGGCGGGCGAGCACGGCTTCCTGCCGATGAGCCTCAACCTCAACCCAGGCTACGTGACGAGCCATTGGGACAGCGTCGAGGCCGGCGCCCGCAAGTCCGGCCGCACGCCGAGCCGGCGCGACTGGCGCCTGGTGCGCGAGGTCTTCGTCGCCGACACCGACGAGGAGGCCTGGCGGCTCTCGGTCGGCTCCATGATGGGGCGGATGATGGGCGAGTACTTCCTGCCGCTGCTCTCCAATTTCGGCTTCAAGGAATACCTCAAGCACAGCCCCGAGGTTCCGGACAGCGACGTCACCGTCGAGTACTGCGCGCGGCGCAACTGGCTGGTCGGCTCGCCCAAGACGGTCGCCGAGCGGCTGGAGCAGATCTACGAGGAGGTCGGCGGCTTCGGCCAGCTCCTGGTCTTCGGCTTCGACTACCAGGAGAACCCGGCCGCCTGGCGCAACTCGCTGCGCCTGCTGCAGGAGGAGGTGCTGCCGCGCGTCCGCCATCTCACGCCGCCAGCCCCGACGCCGGCGCTGGCGGCGGCGCAGTAGCTTGCATCGGGACGGGCGGCGAACCATTTTGACGGGCATGAAGCCGCTCCTGATCGCCGCCCTGCTCCTCCCCCTCGCCGCCTGCGGCCCTGGCGGGCTCCGCGCGGGCGGCGAGTTCTCCGGCCAGCCCGACACGGTGATCGGCAACACCGAACGCAACATGGCGACCGGCGCCGTCACCAGCGAGGGCAGCATCTATGTCCGCCGCCAGGGCTACCTGACGACACCGGCGGAGCGGCTGCGCTACTAGAGCGGTCGCTGCTCGAGCTGCCTCATAGGATCCGCTTCGGCTGGTTCCCCGGCCGGGCCAACCAGCCGGAGCGGGTGCGTCCGCCTGACTGGGGAAAGGTCGTATCGCCAAAATGGACGACGATGCAGTTCACGCCGCGCCCTATGCCATCATGATGCGGCGAAATGCGTCTACGGCAACGGCGTGATCGAGTTGTCCCATCGAGCGCGGAATCACGGTGGCATGAATAATCCTGCTTCATTGCCCGTCAGAATATCGCGGGTCGTGGACGCACTCCCGACTGGTCTCCTTCCGCCGCAGTATGCGGAGAGGTTATTCATTGCGCCCGATGCTGTCCGATGTTTTTCAAGACCTCATGCGCTTCGGCGACGCTGACGCTCATCATGTCGAGAAGCATCTTCTCGTACTGTGCCTTATCGATGTCCATTCCAATGTCAGCGCGCATCGCTATCGTAGCTGCCACAAAGGGGCTGACCAGGTCACCGATTAGCGTGATGCATAGCGAGCCAAGTTCTTGGGTCATATACGGAGTATAAGCAAACGAGTTTTGTGGATTGTCGTTTGCTATGCGGTACTTGATTAGTTTTGCATGCGCCTCGGCCAACGCCATCATCACGTCGAGCACAGGGTTTATCACCTCGATAGGCGCTACGACGTGCACTTGGGCAATCATCGGTCCATGAGTCGTGTACTCCGACAGTGCCGCATCGTATGGCAGGCGCGGATCGGCAAAGCGCGAGATGGCCATCATGCCAGCATAAAGGCCGGTTATCGTATTTAAGTATACATCCCGCTTGGCGGTGAAATGCTGGTCTGTGATCTGCAAAGTTTGTTGAGCTGTGATCTGTTCAATTATGCCTTTCCGTGCTGCGGCCGTTCCTCTGACCGCTGCCCAAACTGCTGCCCCGCCAGCCAACAAGGTCAGTGCTCCCGCGCCCCATGCAGCGAGAGCTTGCCAGAAGGCTGGATCCTGCGCGGCTGCTGCCTGTATGCAGGCAGCGAGGACGCCGGGATCAAGCGCCTCGCCAGCTTTTGGTATGCAACCTTCGATCGCCGTGGTCACCCGCTTTCCCAGCGCTACGAATCACCGGTGAGGCCGCGGAGGAATGTAGAGGAAAAGGTAACCCTCAATCATCTGCCGTTTGACTGCCATCCGGAAGCTGCCTCAGCCGAAGCGCTCCACCGCGAAGGGCGCCAGGTCGAGATTCGGCGCCGGCCCGAGCATGGCCTGCGCCAGTACCGACCCGGTCGGCGCCGAGCCCGTCAGCCCGAGATGCCCATGGCCGAAGGCGCACCAAAGCCCTGGCCAGCGCCGCACCGGCCCGATCACCGGCAGGCTGTCCGGCAGGCAGGGGCGGTGGCCCATCCAGAACCCCTCCGCCTTCTCGATACGGGCTTGGGGAAAGGCCATGCGCAGGTCGCGCAGCAACAACTCCGCCCGGCGCGGCGTCGGTAGGTGGTCAAGGCCGCCGAATTCCACCGTGCCGGCGATGCGCAGCCCCTCCTCCATCGGGGAGATGAAGGCCTTGCGATCCGCCGGCACCACCGGCCGCTGCAGCGAGATGCCGGCATCGGCCAGCATGACGTGGTAGCCGCGCTGGCTCTCCATGGGCACTTGGATGCCGAGAGGCGCCAGCAGCCGCGCCGACCAGGCGCCGGCGGCCAGCACCACCGCATCCGCCGCGAGCGGGCCCGCGGCGGTGGCGACGCCCGTCACCCGCCCCTCCGCCGTCGTGATCGCCTGCGCCGCCTCCTGCCGGATCGTCCCACCCAAACGCTCGATGCCGCGCGCCACCACCTCCGCCTGGCGGCGCGGGTTGAGGCTGCTGCCCTGGTCGGGGATGAAGACGCCGAGCGCGTAGTCGCCCTGCATGTCGGGCTCCAGCGCGCGGATCGCCTCGGCGCCGTCCAGGAATTCCAGCCGCATCCCATGCTGCTGCCGCAGCACCCAGCCGGCCTCGTCCTTCGCGTAATGCGCGCGGTCCCGGTAGAGGTAGAGCTGCCCGGTCTCCCGGATGAGGTCGAGCGCTCCTTCCTCGGCGAGGATGCGCCGGTGCTGCTCCATCGCGCCGAAGAGCAGGCCGGAGAGCGCCTCGGCGATGGCGGCGACGCGGGCCGGGCGGGCGCTGGCGACGAAGCGCGCGAGCCAGGGCGCCGCCCGCAGCGCGTAGCGGGCGGGGAGGTGCAACGCGCCCTCCGGGTCGAGCAGCATCCTCGGCACCTGGCGCAGCACGCCCGGCATGGCGAGCGGCGCGACCGAGCCGGCGCTGATCGCCCCCGCATTGCCCGAGGAGGCGCCGCCACCCGGCGGCCCTCCGTCCAGCACCGTCACGGCGGCGCCGCCGCGCGCCAGGTGCCAGGCGGTGCAGAGGCCGACGATGCCGGCGCCGATGATGATGATTCGCATGGGCCAAGCCTCCGCCGCGGGCGCTCGTCGCGCAACCCTCCGCCCACGGCCGCGCCGGCGGCGATGCGGCAGGCCCCGCAGCAGCGCGCCGCGCGGCTGGGGCGGCCGGCGATCGACGGCGCGGAGGCGAGCATCGAGGACGGCTATGCCTGCCATGCCGGCCTGCCCCGCTGCACCGGCGGCTGGCGGGCGCAGATGGTCGTCGTCGACGAGCGCTGGGACGAGGCCGAGCGCCGCGGCATGACTTGTGGCTGGAGCCCTGACTCAGGCTCCAGCCTGTTGTCCCGTCGCACGATTCACGCCTCCGGTCGTGCCGACCTTCGGCGACCGCAAGCGGGTGTCCTGTCGCGCGATTCACGCCTCCGGTCGTGCCGACCTTCGGCGACCGCGCTTCAGCCCTCCCTGGTCTCGAAGCGGTAGACCTTGCTGACGATGCGCCAGCCCTCGCTCGTCCGGTTGAGCACCAGGTAGTCGGTGAAGTAGCGCGGCGGGAGCTGGCAGGCGACCTTCACGAAGGCCGTCTCCGGGCCGCTGATGTCGAGCAGCAGGATGCGGTCGTCGCGCTCGAGGCCGCGGCTGGCGGCCGAGGGGCGGCTCCGCACCATCTCGAACCAGGCCTCGCGCGGCAGGTCCTCCACGCCGCCATCCTTCGCCCAGTAGAGGTGCGAGACGGGGTGGAAAGCGGCGGCGAGCTTCTCGACGCTGCCCTCGTAGAGCCCGTCGAAATAGGTCTGGATGACCGCCTCGATCTCGGCGACGGCGCTGGCCGCCATGGGTTTTCCGCCTGCGTCCGGCATGGGATGCTCCTCCTTGATCCGGCGCCAGCCTAACCGAGGAGGAACATCCACCGCCATGGCCCATCCGAGCCTGAAGGCCGCTTTCGAGGCGGGCCGCTTCGTCGTCGCCCCCGGCATCTTCGACATGATCTCGGCCAAGGTCGCGGATGGCATGGGCTTCGCCAGCCTCTACGCCACCGGCTTCGGCACCGTCGCCAGCCATCTCGGCGTGGCCGATGCCGGGATCGCCACCTATACCGACATGGTCGGCCGCGTCGGCGCCTTCGCCCGCGGCTGCCGCACGCCGGTCGTGGCCGATGCGGATACCGGCTATGGCGGCCTGCTCAACGTCCGCCACACGGTGATGGGCTACGAGGCGGCGGGCGTCACCGGCATCCAGCTCGAGGACCAGGAGATGCCGAAGAAATGCGGCCACACGCCGGGCCGCCGCGTCATCCCCGCCGAGGAGATGGCGCTCAAGATCAAGGTCGCGGCCGAGGCGCGGCGGGACCCCAACATGCTCATCGTCGCGCGGACCGATGCCCGGACGACGCTCGGCCTCGAGGAGGCGATCCGCCGCGGGCAGGTCTATGCCGAGGCCGGGGCCGACGTGATCTTCATCGAGAGCCCGGAGAGCGAGGCGGAGATGCAGGCAATCGGGAAGGCAATCAGGAAGCCGCTCCTCGCCAACATGGTCGAGGGCGGGCGGACGCCGATCCTCCCGGCGAAGCGCCTCGCCGAGATCGGCTATGCGATGGCGATCTACCCGGTGGTTGGCTTCCTCGCCGCCGCCGCGGCGCTGGAGCGGGTCTATGGACACCTGAAGGAGCAGGGCGACAGCAATGCCCTCCCCGCTTCCGAGAGCTACGGCTTCGGCCGCATCTGCGAGCTAATGGGCTTCCCCGAGGTCTGGGAATTCGACCGCACATGGGCGCAGGGGGAGGCGAAGTGATGCTCGAGCAGGTCAAGGCCCTCGTCTTCGACGTCTTCGGCACCGTCGTCGACTGGCGCGAGGGCATCGCGCGGGAGGCGGGGCCCTTCCTTGCCCGCATCGGCCGCGCCGAGATCGACGCGCATGCCTTCGCCGATGCCTGGCGCGCCCGCTACCAGCCGGCGATGGAGGAGATCCGCAGCGGAAGGCGGGGCTTCACCCGGCTCGACCTGCTGCACCGCGAGAATCTCGAGCAGGTGCTCGAGGCCCACGGGATCGCGCCGGCGGAGGTGGGCGAGGCGGCGCTCGACGAGCTCAACCATGCCTGGCACCGGCTCGACCCCTGGCCGGAGGCGGTGGCGGGACTGACCCGGCTGAAGCGGCGCTTCATCATCGCGCCGCTCTCCAACGGCAACATCGCGCTGATGACCAACATGGCGAAGCGCGCCGGCATCCCCTGGGACGCGATCCTCGGCGCCGAGGTGGCCCAGGCCTACAAGCCGGACCCGCTGGCCTATCTGCGGACGGCGGAGGTGCTCGGCATCCGCCCGGCGGAGCTCTGCCTGGTCGCCGCCCACAATGGCGACCTGAAGGCGGCGCGGGCGGCCGGCCTCGCCACCGCCTTCGTGCCGCGGCCGACGGAGCATGGGCCGGGACAGGCGACCGACCTGACGCCGAGCGAGGCCTGGGACGTGGTCGCACGGGACTTCCAGGACCTCGCCCACCGTCTGGGCGTGTAGGGCGGCCTCCGTTCGCGCCGGCGCAGGAGCCCGCTCTCGCCTGTCGCCCTGTCGGGCGGATCGCCCCGATCAGGTCGCTCCACCCGGCCGGGGTTCCGCTCCAGCGGCGTCCCGCGCGTCGGCGACCTGCCCGCCGCCCTACGGCGGCGAATGCCGGCGCTCCCGAAGGGAGGCCGACGTTTGGCTCGAACCCGCCGCGGCGGGTTAGCGCGTGCCGGCCCGGCCGGGCTGGTTGCCGCTGCCGACGCCGCCGGCGCCGCCGGGCTGCAGGGGCGTCGGCACGCCGCCGCCGGTCGCCCTGCTGTTCACCGAACCGGTGGGCGCGGCGGCGGAGGGCGCCATGGGCTCGCCCGGCCCACGGGGAGCATACCGGGAGCCGGAGTTCGAGCAGGCCCCGAGCGCGGCGGCCAGCACCGCGATTCCCATCAGCTTCACGACCATGAACCTCTCCCTCCTATCCAGTGACACCGAAGTAACCGGGACGGCACAGGAAGGTTCCGCCCTCCTATCCGGGAGGCCGCACCTGCGGCACCATCGCCCGCATCCCCGCCGGGAAGAGCGGGCCGCCATAGCCGGCCTCGACCGGGATGCGGAGCATCTTCCGGCCCTCGGCATCGACCTCGAGCACGGGCTGGACGGTGACGACGGGGCGGGCGGCGGCGCGGGAGAGGGCGTCGCCGAGGCTCCCGGCCTCGGCGAGGCGGAGCAGGTTCAGGCGGGTCGGGAAGAGCAGGGTGCGCTGGCCGGACTCGGCCTCGGCGAGCGCCTGCCCAGGGCTGATCCAGATGCTGTCCACCGCCTCATGCCCGTCATGCGTCGCCGCATGGCCGCCCGGGGCAGGGGCGAGGAAGAAATGGGTGTCGAAGCGCTTGGAGAGGTCGGAGGGCGTCACCCAATGGGCGAAGGGGACCAGCGCCTCGATGTCGGGGCGGAGGCCTTCGGCCTGAAGCAGGGCGGCGAAGCCGCGGCTGCCGGCATTCAGCGCCTCGCGATGGGCCAGGGCGATGGCGGCGCCCTGGGCGGGGTCGAGCGCCGCGCCGGATGCGGTGCGGGCGAGGAGCAGGCCGCTCTCCTCGAAGGCCTCGCGGACGGCGGCGACGCGGAAGGCAGCGAGCGGGTCCGTGCTGCCGAGGCCGGAGGCGATCTCGGCATCCGCCGCATCGACGCTGCCGCCGGGGAAGACCAGGGCGCCGGCGGCGAATTCGATCTCGCGATGGCGGACGACCATGAAGGTCTCGGGCCCCGACGGGCCGTCGCGCAGCAGCAGGACGGTGGCGGCAGGGCGCGCGGGGGCGGGTTCGGACAAGCGGGCTACTCCGTGCGGATGCCGGCGGCCTGGATGAGCGGCGCCCAGCGGGCATGCTCGGCCTGAAGGAAGGCAGCGAAATCGGCGGGGCTGCCGCCGACGATCTGCGAGGCCTGGGTCTGCTCGATCACCCGGGCGACCTCGGGCTGGCGGAGGGTGGCGTTGAAGATGCGGTTGGCCGCCTCGACCAACGGCTCCGGCAGGCCGGCCGGGGCCATGATGCCATGCCAGCCCTGCGCCTCGAAGCCGGCGAGCGCGGGGCCGCCGGCCTCGGCGATGGTCGGCACATCGGGGAGGAAGGGGTGGCGCTGCCGCCCCGCCACGGCGAGCGGGCGCAGCTTGCCCTCGCGGATGAAGGGCAGGCTGGTCGAGGCGGTGATGATGCTGCTCGAGGTCTCGCTGGCGAGCAGGCTGCGGGCGACCTCGGCGCCGCTGCGATAGGGCACGGGCGTCATGGTGAGGCCGGCGCGGCGCAGCATCAGCTCCTGCGCGAGGTGGCCGACATAGCCGATCCCCGGATGCGCATAGACCATGTCGCTACGGCGGCGGGCGAGGTCGAGGAAGCCCGGCAGGTCGGTCACCGGCAGCGCGGCCGGGACCACGAGGACCAGGGGCAGGTTGATCATGTGGCAGATCGGGGTGAAGGCGCGCATCGGATCGTAGCCGAGGCTCGGCTGCAACTCCCGCCCGATGGCGTTGGGGGCGAGGTCGGCCATCATCAGCGTGGCGCCGTCCGGCCGGGCCTGGGCAACCACGGCTCCGGCGATGGTGCCGCCGGCCCCGGCGCGGTTCTCCACCACCAGGCTCTGGCCATTCGCCAGTGCCGGGAAGGCATTGGCGACGGTGCGCGAGAGGGTATCGATCGCGCCGCCGGCGCCGAAGGGGACAATGAGGCGCACCGGCCGGTCCGGCCACGGGGCGGCCGGTTGGGCACGGGCGAGCGTGGGGACGGCCAGGCCGGCGAGGAGCGCGCGGCGATGCAGCACATGTGACGCTTGCGGCATGATACGACTTCCCCGATGCTGGCGCGTGGCAGGGTGCCGCCAGGGCGCGACGGGCGCAACCGCTGGCGAAATCTGTGTGAGGGCATATGTTCCAGGCCCGGCTTGGGAGGGGAGACGACCTGCATGACCTGGTCCATCGTCGCGCATGACCCCGCGACCGGCGCCTTCGCCGTCGCGGTGACGACCTGTGCCTTTGCGGTCGGCGCGAGCTGCCCCTTCGTGCGCCCGGGCGTCGGCGCGGTCTCCACCCAGTCCATGACCAACCGCTATCTCGGGCCGGCGGTGCTGGACGGGATGGCACGCGGCCTGTCGCCGACAGCGGCCATCGAGAGCGCGCTGGCAGGGGATGAGGGGCGCGGCATCCGGCAGGTCCATGCTGTCGACCGGCACGGGCGGAGCGCGGCCTGGACCGGGCAGAATTGCGTGGAATGGTGCGGCGACCGGCCGGCGCAGGGCTTCTCGGTCGCCGGGAACATGCTCGCCAGCGAGGCGGTGCTGGCGGATACCATGGCGGCCTTCGTCACCCGGGACGACCTGCCGCTGGCGGAGCGGCTGGTGGCGGCGCTCGAGGCCGGGGATGCAGCGGGGGGCGACAGGCGCGGGCGGCAGTCCGCGGCGCTGCTGCTGACGACGGTGGAGGACTTCCCCGATATCAACCTGCGGGTGGACGACCATCCGGAGCCGGTGGGGGAGCTCGGGCGCCTGCTCGGCATCTGGCGGCGGGAGCGGGAGCCGGGCCTCCGCGACCAGCCCCGCAAGGCCAATCCATCCGGCTGGATCGACCTCGATGCGATCGAGGCCAGCTGGCGGCGGAAGGGGTCGACGCTGCGGTTCCGGCGGTAGCCCCGCCTCCGCTCAGCCGCCGAGGGCGGCCTTCACCAGCGGGCCGGCCTTGGCCATGTCGAGGCTGGCGGCGTGCTTCGCGCGCAGCGCGGCCATCACCTTGCCCATCTCCTTGACGGAGGTGGCGCCGGTCTCGGCGATGGCGGCCTGGACTGCGGCCTGCATCGCGGCCTCGTCCATCTGCTGGGGGAGGAAGCTCTCGATGACGGCGATCTCCGCCTCTTCCTTCTCGGCGAGTTCGGGGCGGTTGCCCTGGCGGTAGAGCTCCACGCTCTCGCGCCGGCTCTTCGCCATGCCGCGGAGCATCGCCGTGATCTGGTCGTCCGGGACCTTGTCGATGCCGGAGGGGCGGGCGGCGATGTCGACATCCTTCAGCTTCGCCAGGATCATGCGGAGGGTGGAGGTGCGGGCCGCGTCCTTGGCGAGCATCGAGGCCTTGAGGGACTCGGTGAAGCGGCTGCGCAGGTCCTCGGCCATGGAAATGTCTCCGATCGAATGGGGTGGGGGCTGTAGCATGGGGGCGCGGGAAAGAGGATTGGGAAGTTTTTTCCCAGGCCTGCCTTGCGGGTTGAAATGGGAAGTCGCTTCCCGCATGTTCCGCCCATGCGGACCGTCGAAGAGATCATCGCCCAACTCGGCGGCCCGGAGGCCGCTGCGGCGCGTTGCGGCATCGGCACTGAGGCGGTGCGGAAGTGGCGGCAGGCGCGGGCCATCCCGGCCCGCCACTGGCCTTCCATCCTTGCCGCCACCGGCCTTGCCCTCGCCGACATGCCGGGTACCCCCGAACCTCGTGCGGAGACAGCCATGACCGAAACCGAGACCGTGCCCGAGGGCGCGACTGCCTGCCTGGTTCTGGCCGATGGCAGCGTCCTCTGGGGCCGCGGCTTCGGGGCGCAGACGGCGCCGGGCGCGGCGCCGGTGGCCGAGGTCTGCTTCAACACCGGCATGACGGGGTACCAGGAGACGCTGACCGACCCCTCCTATGCCGGGCAGATCATCACCTTCACCTTCCCCCATATCGGCAATGTCGGCGCCAACCCCGAGGACATCGAGGCGGTGACGCCGGCGGCGCGGGGCCTCGTCGTCAAGCAGGACCTGACGGAGCCGGCCAACTACCGGGCGACGCGGCATCTCGACGACTGGCTGAAGTCCTTCGGCATCCCTGGCATCGCGGGCGTGGACACGCGGGCGCTGACCATCCGCATCCGCGACGGGGGCGCGCCGAACGGGGTGCTGTGCTTCCCGGCCGACGGGCGGTTCGATCTCGCGGCGTTGAAGGCGCAGGCGGCGGCCTGGCCGGGGCTGGAGGGAATGGACCTGGCGAAGGAAGTGTCCTGCCGGCAGTCCTACCACTGGGACGAGACCACCTGGGCCTGGCCCGACGGCTTCGGCCGCCAGACGGCGCCGCGGCACAGGGTCGTCGCCGTGGATTACGGGGCGAAGCGCAACATCCTCCGCTGTCTCGCCTCGGCCGGACTCAACGTGACGGTGGTGCCGGCGACGGCGACGGCGGAGGAGATCCTGCGGCACGAGCCGGACGGCGTCTTCCTCTCCAACGGCCCGGGCGATCCGGCAGCGACCGGCGAATACGCGGTGCCCGCCATCCAGGGCGTGCTGGAGCGGCGGGTGCCGGTCTTCGGCATCTGCCTCGGCCACCAGCTGCTCGGCCTCGCCCTCGGCGGGAAGACCTACAAGCTCGACCGCGGGCACCGGGGCGCGAACCAGCCGGTGAAGGACCTCGACACCGGGCGGGTCGAGATCACCAGCCAGAACCATGGCTTCGCGGTGGACGACAAGAGCCTGCCCGAAGGGGTGAAGGTCACGCACATCTCGCTCTTCGACCAGTCAAACGAGGGGCTGATGGCGACGGACCGGCCGGCCTTCTCGGTGCAGTATCACCCGGAAGCCTCGCCGGGGCCGACGGACAGCCACCACCTGTTCCATCGCTTCGTCGCGCTGATCGAGAAGCACAAGGGAGGGGCATGATGTTCGACCTGAAGGGACGCGTCGGGCTGGTCACTGGCGGGAATGGCGGGATCGGGCTCGGCTTCGCGCGCGGGCTGGCGAAGGCCGGTGCGAGCGTGATGGTGGCCGGGCGGAATGCCGAGAAGAACGCGGCGGCCGTCGCGGAGCTGAAGGCGCTGGGCGCCGAGGCGGATGCCGTCATCGTCGATGTGACGGACGGCGTCAGCATCGAGGCGATGGTCAAGGCGACGGCAGAGCGCTTCGGCGGCATCGACATCCTGGTCAACAATGCGGGGACCAACATCCGCAACCGGCCGGAGGTCTATGCCGAGGCCGACTGGCATGCGGTGATCGACACCAACCTGACCAGCGCCTACCTCGCCTCCAAGGCGGCCTATCCGCATCTCAAGGGCAGCGGGCATGGGCGGGTGATCAACAACGGCTCCATGCTGTCGATCTTCGGCCTGCCCTTCCACATCGCCTATGCGGCGTCGAAGGGCGGCGTCGTGCAGTTCACCAAGTCGCTCGCCGTCGCCTGGGCGGCGGACGGGATCACGGTGAATGCCGTGCTGCCCGGGTGGATCGACACTGAGCTGACCCGCAAGGCCCGCAAGGACATGCCGGGGCTCAACGACAACGTCCTGGCGCGGACGCCGAAGGGGCGCTGGGGCACGATGGAGGATTTCGAGGGGCTGGCGGCCTTCCTCGGCAGCGATGCGAGCGCCTTCATCACCGGTGTTGCGATCCCGGTCGATGGCGGGTTCTCGGTCCAAGGCTGAGCCTTGCCCTCCGCCGACACCCTCCTCGTCTTCGCCGCGCTGTCGCTCGGCCTCGCCGTGACGCCGGGGCCGAACATGCTCTACCTCGTCTCGCGCGCGCTGGCGCAGGGGACGGGGGCGGGGATGGTCTCGCTGGCCGGGTGCCAGGCGGGGTCGCTTGCCATCATGCTCTGCGCGGCGGCGGGAATCACGGCGGCGCTGCTCGCCATCCCCCATGCCTGGGACGTGCTGCAGCTCGGCGGCGCGGCCTATCTGCTCTGGCTCGCCTGGCAGAGCGTCTGGCCGGGCGGGCAGCCGGTCTTCGCGCCAAGGGCGATGCCAAGGGAGCCGGCGGCGCGGCTGTTCAGCCTCGGCTTCGCCACGGCGGCGCTCAACCCGAAGGTGGCGCTCTTCTACATGGCGGTGCTGCCGCCCTTCATCACCCCGGACCAGGGGAATGCCTTCATCCAGGCCGCGGTCTCGGGGTGGTGCAGGTGCTGATCTGCGCGGGCTTCGATGCGCTGCTGGTCTCGGGCGCCGCTGGCGTGGCGCGCTTCCTCGGCACGCGGCCGGGCTGGTTGCCGGTGCAGCGCTGGGTGCTCGGCGCAGCGCTCGGGCTGCTGGCAGTGAAGCTGGCGGGAGAGGGGCACCGGGCATGACGCTGCTTTTCATCGGGTTGCTGGCGTTCTCCTGGACGGGGCTGAGCCTCGCGGTGCTCGCCATCGTGCTGCGGCGCATCAGCACGCCGCGTCAGGCGGCCTGGCGGGCCGTCGGGATCGGCCTCGTCGTCAACAGCATCTCCGCCTGGTACGCCTCGCCCGGCGAGCCGATCGCCTCCGTCATTCTCATCGTGCTCTGCCACCTGCTGCTGCTGCCGGCACTGCTGATCGCGGCGCGGCGGGAGGAAATGCGGTGACGCGGCGCCTGCTTCCGCTGCCTGGCCCCGCAGGCTGGGCCGACCCGAAGCCCGAGCAGATCGGCGCGCAGCGCGAGGCGGAGCGCGAGCGGCGCGGCATCCGACGATTGCCGCCGCCCGAGACGCGCGACCGCCCCGAATGCCTGCCGCCCCCCGCGGCCCAGACCTGACGGATACCCATCATGCCGAAGCGCACCGATATCCAGTCCATCCTCATCCTTGGCGCCGGGCCGATCGTCATCGGCCAGGCGGCAGAGTTCGACTATTCCGGCGCCCAGGCCTGCAAGGCGCTCAGGGCCGAGGGCTATCGCGTCATCCTGGTCAACTCCAACCCGGCGACGATCATGACCGATCCCGGGCTGGCGGATGCGACTTATATCGAGCCGATCACGGTCGAGATGGTCGAGAAGATCATCGCCAAGGAGCGGCCGGATGCGCTGCTGCCGACCATGGGAGGGCAGACGGCGCTCAACACCTCGCTGAAGCTCGCCGAGGCCGGCGTGCTCGAGAAATACGGCTGCGAGCTGATCGGAGCCAAGGCCGAGGTCATCGACAAGGCTGAGGACCGGCTGAAATTCCGCGATGCCATGACCAAGATCGGCATCGAGAGCCCGCGCAGCGCCATCGCCCACACCATGGAGGAGGCCCGCGCCGCGCTCGAGCTCGTCAAGCTGCCCTGCGTCATCCGCCCCTCCTTCACCCTCGGCGGTACGGGCGGCGGCATCGCCTACAACCGCGAGGAGTTCGAGCAGATCATCGCCGCCGGCCTCGATGCCTCGATGACTAACGAGGTGCTGGTCGAGGAGAGCGTCCTCGGCTGGAAGGAGTATGAGATGGAGGTGGTCCGCGACAGCGCGGACAACTGCATCATCATCTGCTCCATCGAGAACCTCGACGCGATGGGCGTCCATACCGGCGATTCCGTGACCATCGCCCCGGCGCTGACGCTCACCGACAAGGAATACCAGCGGATGCGCGATGCGAGCATCGCCTGCCTCCGCGAGATCGGCGTCGATACCGGCGGCTCCAACGTGCAGTTCGGCATCAACCCGGCGGATGGCCGCATGGTGGTGATCGAGATGAACCCGCGGGTCAGCCGCTCCTCCGCGCTGGCCTCGAAGGCGACCGGCTTCCCGATCGCCAAGGTCGCGGCCAAGCTCGCCGTCGGCTACACGCTCGATGAGCTGAAGAACGACATCACCATGGTGACCCCGGCCAGCTTTGAGCCGACGATCGACTATGTGGTGGTGAAGATCCCGCGCTTCACCTTCGAGAAATTCCCCGGCACGCCGGCGACGCTGACCACCAGCATGAAGTCGGTCGGCGAGGCGATGGCGATCGGCCGCAGCTTCGCGGAAGCCCTGCAGAAGGGGCTGCGCAGCCTGGAGACGGGGCTTTCCGGCCTCGACGAGATCCCCGCCCCCGGCGACGGCAGCGCGCAGGCCTTCCATGCCGCACTCGCCACGCCGCGGCCGGACCGGATCGTCATGGCGGCGCAGGCGATGCGGGCTGGCGTCTCGCTGGCCGAGATCGCCGAGGCGAGCAAATTCGATCCCTGGTTCCTGCGCGAGGTCGAGAAGATCGTCGCCGCCGAGCGACGGGTGAAGGCCGAGGGGCTGCCGCGGACGGCGACCGAGCTGCGGCGGCTCAAGGCGCTCGGCTTCTCCGACAGGCAACTCGGCAAGCTGACCGGCCTGGCGGAGGCGGCGGTCGAGGCGCTGCGGCTGAAGCTCGGCGTGACCCCCGTCTTCAAGCGGATCGACACCTGCGCGGCGGAATTCGCCTCCGACACGCCTTACATGTACTCGACCTATGAGGGCGGGTTCGGGGTGCCGGACTGCGAGAGCCGGCCGACCGACCGCCAGAAGATCGTCATCCTCGGCGGCGGGCCGAACCGGATCGGCCAGGGCATCGAGTTCGACTATTGCTGCGTCCATGCCTGCTACGCGCTGAAGGAGGCGGGCTTCGAGACCATCATGGTCAACTGCAACCCGGAGACGGTCTCGACCGACTACGACACCTCCGACCGGCTCTATTTCGAGCCGCTGACCGGGGAGGACGTGCTCTCGCTGCTGCGGAAGGAGCAGGAGCGGGGCACGCTGCTCGGCTGCATCGTCCAGTATGGCGGGCAGACGCCGCTGAAGCTCAGCCAGGCGCTGCACAAGGCGGGCATCCCGATCCTCGGCACCAGCGCGGAGGCGATCGACATCGCCGAGGACCGCGAGCGCTTCCAGCACCTGCTGAAGGGCCTCGGCCTCCGCCAGCCGCAGAACGGCACGGCGCGGGCGCTCGATGAGGCGGCGCGGGAGGCCGAGCGGATCGGCTACCCCGTCGTCGTCCGGCCGAGCTACGTGCTGGGCGGGCGGGCGATGGAGATCGCCTGGAACCGCGAGCAGCTCATGCGCTTCGGCCAGGAGGCGGTGAAGGTCTCGGGCGAGAACCCGATCCTGATCGACCAGTATCTCGCCGACGCGATCGAGGTCGATGTGGACTGCATCGCCGACGAGGACGGCACGGTCTATGTCGCGGGCGTGATGGAGCATATCGAGGAGGCGGGCATCCATTCGGGCGATAGCGCCTGCTCCCTCCCCCCCTACTCGCTTCCGCCCGCCATCGTCACCGAGCTGAAGGCCGAGACGGAGGCCATGGCCAAGGCCCTCAAGGTCAAGGGGCTGATGAACGTCCAGTATGCGGTGAAGGACGGGGAGATCTTCGTCCTCGAGGTCAATCCTCGCGCCTCGCGCACCGTGCCCTTCGTCGCCAAGGCGACCGGCGTACCGGTCGCGAAGATCGGCGCGCTGGTGATGGCCGGGCGGCGGCTCGGCGAGTTCGACCTGGATGACAGCGCCGTCAACCGGCATGTGGCGGTGAAGGAGGCCGTCTTCCCCTTCAACCGCTTCCCGCAGGTGGACGTCATCCTCGGGCCGGAGATGAAGTCGACCGGCGAGGTGATGGGGCTGGACGCCAGCTTCGAGCGGGCCTTCGCCAAGGCGCAGCTCGGCGCCGGGGTGAAGCTGCCGGGGGCGGGCACCGCCTTCCTCTCGGTCAAGGACAACGACAAGGCGGCGGCCATCGTGCTGGCACGGCGGCTGACCGAGATGGGCTTCACCGTGCTGGCGACGCGGGGCACGGCGGCGCGCATCCGCGATGCGGGGCTCGAGTGCCAGGTGGTGAACAAGGTGCTCGAGGGACGGCCGCATTGCGTGGATGCCATCAAGTCGGGCGAGATCCAGCTCGTCATCAACACGACGGGCGGCGGGCAATCGGTGGCGGACAGCTTCGACATCCGCCGCTCGGCGCTGACGCAGGGCGTGCCGCACTACACCACCGCGGCGGGGGCCCGGGCGGCGGTGCATGCCATCGCGGCGCTCCGGGCCGGAACTCTTGATGTGGCGCCGCTGCAGGCCTACTTTCACCGTTCCTTCTGATCCCGGGCGCGGGTTCCAGCAGGCCTTGCGGGGTTTACCCCCCGTGGGGCGGAACCCCAGGCCCGGTTTCCGTGTTTCCACCGGCCAACCCGTGCCGCAACCGCAAGGGTGGCGGCCGGGCATGGGCTTTTTTGGTCGCATTTGCGGTGGCGGACCGCGCACACTCCGCTTCGATACGCTCAAGGGAAGGGCTAGCCGTGCAGAAGTTCCCCATGACCGCGGAAGGTCTGGCGAAGCTGGAAGAGGAGCTGAAGGTCCTCCGGACCGAGGAGCGGCCGGCGGTGATCCGCGCGATCGCCGAGGCCCGGGCGCATGGCGATCTTTCCGAGAATGCCGAGTACCACGCGGCGCGCGAGCGGCAGTCCTTCATCGAAGGCCGAATCGCCGAGCTCGAGACCATCATCCCGGCCGCCGAGGTGATCGACGTCTCGAAGCTCTCCGGCGACCAGGTGAAATTCGGCGCCCGCGTCACCGTCGTCGACGAGGAGACGGAGGAGCAGAAGACCTACCGGATCGTCGGCGCCTATGAGGCAGACATGAAGGTGAACTCCATCTCCATCTCCTCGCCGCTGGCCAAGGCGCTGATCGGCAAGAAGGTGGGCGACAGCGTCGAGGTGCCGGCGCCGGGCGGCGCCCGTGCCTATGAGATCACCGCCGTCGCCTTCCGCTGACACCAAAGGTGCTCGACCAGCGGGTCGGCCTGGCCGAGGTCCGGGCCGCGGCGGCGCGCATCCGGGGCGCCGTGCTGCGGACGCCGACGGTCGAGGTGGATGCGGTCTCCCGCGCCGCTGGGGCGCGGGTCTTCCTCAAGCTCGACAACCTGCAGGCGACCGGGGCCTTCAAGGAGCGCGGGGCGGCCAACCGCATCGCGCTGCTGACGGCGCGGGAGCGGGCGGCGGGCGTCATCGCCATGTCGGCCGGCAACCATGCGCAGGCGGTGGCGCGGCACGCCTCGCTGGCCGGGATCGGGGCGACGATCGTGATGCCGCGCTTCACCCCCTCCACCAAGGTGGTGCGAACGGAGGGCTGGGGCGCGCATGTCGTCCTGCAGGGCGAGACGCTGGCCGAGGCGGCGGCGCATGCGCATGCGATCGCCCTCAATGACGGGCTGATCTTCATCCATCCCTATGACGATCCGGGCGTGATCGCGGGCCAGGGGACGCTGGCGCTCGAGCTGCTGGAGGACGCGCCGGCGGTCGAGGCGGCGGTCTTCCCGGTCGGCGGCGGGGGGATGCTGGCGGGCTGCGCGGGGGCGATCCGCGAGCTGCGGCCGGAGGTGCAGGTCTTCGGCGTGGAGGTCGAGGGCTATCCCGCCATGGCGCAGCGGCTGGCGGGGCGGCCGGTCTCGGTCGGCGGGCCGACCATCGCCGAGGGCATCGCCGTGCGCGACGTGGGCGAGCTGCCCTATGCGCAGCTCAGGCGGCTCGGCATCGAGGTGCTGGTGGTGCCGGAGCGGGCCGTCGAGCAGGCGATCGCGCTGCTGGCGGAGGGGGCGAAGCAGGTCGCCGAGGGCGCGGGTGCGGCGGGGCTGGCGGCCATGCTGGCGCATCCGGCGCGCTTCGCCGGGCGCTGCGTCGGGACCGTGGTGTGCGGCGGGAACATCGATGCGCGCATCCTCGCCAATGTCCTGCTGCGCAACCTGCTGCGGGACGGGCGGATCCTCAGGCTGCATCTCGACATCCCGGACCGGCCGGGCGTCCTGGCCGACATCGCCATGCGGGTGGCGGCGGCGGGGGGGAATGTGATCGAGGTGAGCCACCAGCGCCTCTTCGCGGCGCCCTCCGTGCAGAGCGCGGAGCTGGAGCTGATGGTGGAGGTCCGCGATACGGTGCAGGGGGATGCGATCGTCGCGGCGCTGGAGGCCGGGGCCTATGTCGTGCGACGGGGCTGACGCCCACCATCACTGCGCAATAAAATTCCAAGATTTGCAATCTGTTGGCGAGTTCTGACGGAGATGTTAGAAGAAGCAGGCTAGGACCGACTCCTGGGGGGACAGCCTGCGCATGGATGCGCTGCCGCAATCGGGGCCCATGTCAGGCGAGCAGGCCAGGCGCTTCGGCAGCGTCAGCCTCAGCGGCTGCTCCGCTGAACACACGATGTCTGGCCTCGCCGACCGTTTCGACAATCAGCATCTCTGGCGGGTGACCCTGCCGGCACTGATGTCGCCCGCACATGATGCAGAGATCGCCCTGCCGGAGCATCCGCGGGCCGAGCGCTTCCTGGCCCGCGAGATGCGAAAAGATGCGCGGCGGCTCCTGCACGAGACGGAGTGCGACCTCATCCTCATCGACTTCGTCGGCGAGCACCTGGTCAACGGCTTGCGCTTCGAGGGCTGCATCGTCCCCGACATCCGCAACGCGATCTTCGAGCCGGCCTGGGCGGAGATCGACTTCTCCAGCCACCCCCTGCTGGCGGGGGCGGAGTTGCTGCCCTCGCTGGAAGAGCCCTATTGGGCGCTGTGGCGGGAAAGCTTCGCTGCCTTCCATGCCGAGATCCTGGCGCCGAAGATCGCGGCCGGAACCCGCGTCGTGGTCCTCGCCCGCCATCTCTGCCGCAGCTTCCTGGCCGGGGGCGAGGAGCATGGCCTCCAGCTGCCGCCGGAGTTGGAGGCGGCGGATGCACGGCTGGCGGGGCTCTATGCCTGGCTGGCCGGGTTTCCTGGGCTGCACCTCATCCGCTTCGACCGGCCGCTGCTGGTCTCGGCGGAGGATGTTCCCTATGGCGGCCCGTCCCCCTTCCACCCGGTGCGGGAGGCCTTCGTCCCCGTGCGGGCGGCCGTGCTGCGGCTGATGGGCGAAGCGGAAGCGGCGCGCGCCGCCGAGGTCGAGGCGATCGCCAGGCTGCTGCGCGAGGGCGCGGCACGGGCGCATGAGCGGGACCAGGCCCTGGCCCGCGCTCAGGCGGCGGAAGCGGAGCGGGAGGCCGCGCGCGAGGCGGCCGCCAGGGCAAACGCGGCCCTGGCTGCGGCGCATCAGGCGCTGGAGGCGGAGCGGGCGGCCGCGCTCGCACTGGTCGGGACGCTGCAAGGGAAGCTGCGCCAGGCGGAAGCGGCGGAAGCGGCGGAGGCGGCGTTGATCGAGCGGACCCTCCGCCCGGGCCCGGGCTGGCGGGCGCGGCTGCTGCGCTGGAGCGGGTTCGTGGAACTCGCCCGCCATGCGGCGCGGCGGCGGCGCTGGGCGCGGGCGGAGCGGCTCTACCGGCTCGTGCTGCGGATCAGCCCCCGCCAGCCGGCGCTCTGGGTGCAGCTTGGCCATATGCTGAAGGAGCAGGGCGCCGTCGCGGCCGCGGCCGGCGCCTATCGCATGGCGGAGCGGCTGGCGCCGGGCGGGAGCGATGCGGCGCGGCACCTCGCCGCCCTCGCTCCCGTCATGGCGTGGCGGGCACCCCGGCCTCGTCCTTCGAGGTGCGGATGGTCTGCAGCGTCTGGACGCGCGCCACCATCTCGGCGGCGGTGATGCGGGCGGTCAGCGCATTCTCATGCGCGGTGTCGCGCGCGACGAGGCGGAGCAGGAAGTCGCCGCCGCCGCGGATCATATGGCACTCCCGCACCTCGGGCCAATCCTTCACCATGCGCTCGAAGCCCTGCAGCACGGCCTCCTTCTGGCTCTCGAGGCCGACGAGGGCGAAGAAGGTGATCTCGTAGCCGAGGGCCACCGGGTCGAGATCGGCATGGTAGCCGCGGATGATCCCCTCCTCCTCCAGCCGGCGGACGCGGCGGAGGCAGGGCGGGGCGGAGAGGCCGACGCGGCGGGCCAGCTCCACATTCGTCATCCGTCCATCCGCCTGCAATTCGGTCAGGATCTGGCGGTCCACCTCGTCGAGGGATGGGTCGGTCTCGATGGTCATGGCCTCTGTTCATTGCCGGTGACGGGCGTATCGCGCAATATCATTGCACCGGGCTGACGCCGCAAGACACAGGCGCGCCTTGTTCGGCTTTCGCTTGTTCGGCGCGGCGCGGCGCCAAATATGCTGGCCGACCATCCGATTCGACTGCCAGGAGCCGAGCCGTGTCCAACACCCACCGCACGCAACTGCTGATCCTCGGCGCCGGGCCGGCGGGCTATACCGCCGCCATCTATGCGGCAAGGGCTGGGCTGAAGCCGCTGGTCGTCGCCGGGATGCAGCCGGGCGGGCAGCTCACCATCACGACCGATGTGGAGAACTACCCGGGCTTCGCCGAGCCGATCCAGGGACCCTGGCTGATGGACCAGTTCAGGGCCCAGGCGGAGCATGTGGGCGCGGCGATCATCCAGGACGTGGTGACGCGGATCGACCTCAAGGCGCGGCCGATCCGGGCGGAGGGCGATTCGGGCGACGTCTACCTCGCCGAGTCCCTGGTCATCGCCACGGGGGCGCAGGCGCGCTGGCTCGGCATCCCGGGCGAGCAGGCGCTGTCCGGCTTTGGCGTCTCGGCCTGCGCGACTTGCGACGGCTTCTTCTTCCGCGGCAAGGAGGTCGCCGTGATCGGCGGCGGGAATACCGCGGTGGAGGAGGCGCTCTACCTCTCCAACCTGGCGAAGCACGTCACCCTGGTCCATCGCCGGGACAGCCTGCGGGCCGAGCGGATCCTGCAGGAGCGGCTTTTTGCCAAGCCGAATGTTACCGTCCTGTGGGATACGGTGGTGCAGGAGGTGCTCGGGACCGAGGGCGGGCGCTTCCGCGCCGTCCGCGCCATCGCCACCCGCCATGCCCGCACGGGCGAGCCGGGAGAACTGGCGGTGGATGGCGTCTTCGTCGCCATCGGGCATGACCCGGCGACCGCGCTGTTCCGCGGCCAGCTCGGGATGGATGGGGAAGGCTATATCGTGACCGACCCGGGCAGCACCCGCACCAGCATCCCGGGCGTCTTCGCCGCGGGCGACGTGCAGGACCGCATCTACCGCCAGGCGGTGACCGCCGCGGGCACCGGCTGCATGGCCGCGCTCGAGGCGGAGAAATGGCTGGCGCACCTGCCCGAGGATGCTCCGGCCATCGAAGCCTGGACATAACTCCCCACGACGCCGCCGCACGGCTCCGCGGGGGCCCCGGATGGCCGCTCGATGGCCTGGACCTCGCAGAGCCTGCCATGGCGGCAGGACACCCCCGCACAGCCGGATTCGATAGGTGCTCATAGATGCCGCTGGACTGGGATAAGCTGCGCGTCTTCCACGCGGTCGCCGAGGCGGGCTCCTTCACCCACGCAGGGGAGACGCTCAATCTCAGCCAGTCTGCCGTCTCGCGGCAGATCCAGGCGCTGGAGGAGGCGCTCGCCGTGCCCCTCTTCCACCGCCATGCCCGCGGGCTGATCCTGACCGAGCCGGGCGAGACGCTGAACCGGACGGTGCGCGAGGTCTTCGCCAAGCTGGCGATGACGGAGGCCCTGCTTACTGAAAGCCGGGAGCGGCCGGCGGGGCGGCTGAAGGTAACCTGCACCACGGGCTTCGGCAGCACCTGGCTGGCGCCGAGGCTCTCGCGCTTCCTGGCGCTCTACCCGGATGTCAGCGTGACGCTGCTGCTGGACGACAGCGACCTCGACCTCGCCATGCGCGAGGCCGATGTGGCGATCCGCATGCATCCGCCGCGGCAGCCGGACCTGATCCAGCGGCACCTGGCGAGCTTCGGCTGGCGGGTCTGCGGGGCGCCGGCCTATCTCAAGAGCGTCGGCGTGCCGGAGCGGGCGGAGGAGCTCGATGCGCACCGCATCATCTGCTGGGGCGACCACCGGCCGCCGATCGACGAGGTGAACTGGCTGGCGGAAGCGGGGCGGCGTCCCGGCTCGGCGCGGCGGGCGGCGGTGGAGGTGAACAGCCTCACCGGCATGCTGCGGGCGGTGCAGAGCGGGCTCGGCCTCGCCGCGCTGCCGGACTACATGGGCCCCGACCTCGACGGGCTGCTGCAGGTGCTGCCGGAGCTGAAGGCGCCGAAGCTCGACGCCTATTTCGTCTATCCGGAGGAGATGCGGCACTCGAAGCGCGTCTCGGTCTTCCGCGACTTTCTCGTGGCGGAGCTGTCCGGACATTGATCCATGCACTTCTCGCATGGGAGCTGGCCGATTTCACCAATGCTGCACAGCAGTAGCGGGCGTAGGCTTCACGCATCCGGTAGTTGCACCGGAGAGGGTTTCAGGGGCCTCCCCTGACATCCTTCGTCTCCCAGACGTGAAGCCTCCCTGTTTGACTTGGCCGCCGCCCCAACGGGACGGCGGCTTTCTTTTTGCGCGATCACGGCCTCACGACATTGCCGCAGAAAGACACAAGCGCGCGTGATCCGCGCCACAACCCCTGGCTGTTCTGGCCGGCCCGGCGTTGCTCTGTTACGTTTGGGTCATGCATCATCCCTCTTCGCGGCGCCCGTTCCGGCGCCTGACCGCCAGCCTGACGGCATTCGCCCTCCTCGCCGGCTGTGCCACGACGCAGGCGGGCCGCATCGGCGCCGATGACGGCACCGATGCCTGCCGGCCGCAGCGGGTCGCGCTCGACTCCACGGGCAACTACTATGCGCAGGACATGGTACGCGGCGCCGCCATCGGCGCCGTCTCGGGCGGCGTCCTCGGCGGGCTGATCGGCGCGGCGGCGACGGGGCGGACGCGGGATATCGCCATCGGCGCTGGCGCGGGCGTGCTGGCCGGCGGCGCGCTCGGCGCGGCGGGCGGCTACCTCGCGGCGAAGCAGCGGCAGGCGCAGGACCAGGCAAGCCTCAGCGCCGCGATCGGCGGCGACCTCGCCAACGAGAATGCGCAGATCGACAGGACGCAATTCGCCCTCAACCAGCTCATCGACTGCCGGTTGATGGCGGCGGAAGCGATCCGCCAGGATGTCCGCAGCGGGCGGACGGCGCCCGAAGCCGGGCGGTTGCAGATGGCCGACCTCAGGACGCGGGTGCAGCAGGACATCGCCATCGCCCGCAAGATCAACCAGCAGATCGGCACGCGCGGCGCCGAGTTCGACACGGCGATCGATGCCGTGGCGCCGGGGACGCGGACGGAGGTGGCGGCGCGCAGTGCCACGCCGCCTGCCCCGGCCCGGCCGCGCGCGCCGGTGCCGCTGCGCATCCGCCCGGAGCCGACGGCGCCGGAGATCGGCCGCGTCGCCGCCAACGAGCCGGTGCGGGTGAAGCCCGCGGGAAGCAACTACGCCCTGGTCGAGACCGACAGCGGCCTGCGCGGCTATGCGCCGGCCGGCAGCTTCCCCGGGCGGCGCATAGCCGCGGCGATGCCGGCCGGCAGCGAAGGCGGCGGCGTGCGCGAGCTGGCCGCCTCCAACATCGCCAAGCGCGACAACTTCAGCGAGAGCGTGACCAATGCGGAACGGGCGGCACAGGGCGGGGGCTTCGAGCTCGCTGGCTGACATGCTGCGCGCCGGCCTGCTGCTGGCCGGGTTGCTGCTGGGCGCCCTGGCATCGGCCCAGCCGGCGCCGCCGGAGCCGCCGCAGCAGCCCTTCCTCCGCATCGAGGCGGGGGCGCATACCGCGCCCGTCGCCCGTCTGGCGGTGGATGCCGGCGGGCAGCTCCTCGCCAGCGTTTCCGACGACAAGACGCTGCGGCTCTGGACCCTACCGGACGGGACGCAGCGGCAGGTGATCCGCCCGCCCATCGGCACCAACGAGGATGGCGAGCTCTATGCCGTCGCCCTCAGCCCGGATGGCGGGCGGGTGGCGGCGGCGGGCTTCACCGGCCAGTCCTGGGACGGGGCCTTCTGCCTCTATCTCTACGATGCGCGGAGCGGGCGGCTGCTGGCGCGGCTTTCCGGCCTGCCAACGCCGGTGCAGCACCTGGCCTTCTCGGCCGATGGGCTGCGGCTGGCGGCGGCGCTCGGCGGGCGGGCAGGCATCCGCGTTTTCGACGCGCGGACGGGGCAGCTGCTGTTCAACGATGCCGGCTATGGCGGGCCGGCGCGGATGCTGGCCTTCGACCGCGAGGGGCGACTCGCCACCGCCTCGGCCGATGGGCATGTGCGGCTCTACGCGGCGGACGGACGGCGGCTGGCCGACAAGGTGCCGGTCAACGGCGCCCGGCCCTTCGGCCTGGCCTGGTCGCCGGATGGCGGGCTGATCGCCATCGGCTACGAGGACCGGCTGCGGGTGGAGGTGCTGGCGGCGGCCGACCTCCGCAGCGTCATGCTGCCGGATGTGGCGGGGCTCGCCGGCGAGGGGCTGCCGGCCGTCGCCTGGGCCGCGGATGGGCAGGGCGGCGTGCAGCTCTATGCCGGCGGCTACGCACGGCTGGCGGGGGCGCCTGCCGCCACCAGCCGGGGGGCCGCCGTGCGGCGGGAGGCAGCACCCTCCCCTTCGCCCAAGCGCGAATTCGTGGTGCGGCGCTGGACGGATTTCGGGCTCGGGCCCTCGACCGACATCCCGGCGGCGCGGGATGCGATCTCCCACCTGCTGGCGCTGCCGGGCGGGGGCGTTGCCTATGCGGCGACGGATCCCGGCTGGGGGCGGATCACGCCGGAGGGGCTGGTCGCCTTCCCGCCGCGGCCGCCCGGGGCGGATTTCCGCGCGACGGGGGCGGCCCTCGCCGCCACGGAGGATGGCACGACGCTGCGCGTGGCGCTGCGGGCGGGCGAGGCGCCGCTCGTCTTCGACGCGCTGGACGGGCGGCTGGAGCCCGGCGCCGGCACGGCCGCCTTCCTGCCGGCGCGGACGGCGAGCGCGCGGCTGCCGGTCGCGGACTGGCACAACTCCAACCGGCCGCGGCTTGGGCAGATCCCGCTCAGGCTCGGCGAGGGGGAATTCGCACGGAGCCTCGCCATCCTGCCGAAGGAGGACGGCTTCCTCCTCGGCACCGATACGCATCTCCGCCTCTTCGATGCTGCGGGACGGCCCGCGGATGCGCTGGCGGTGCCGGGGGCGGTCTGGGGGCTGACGGTCGCGGGTGACATGGCGGTCGCAGCGCTCGGCGACGGCACGCTGCGCTGGTACCGGCTGGCCGGCGGCGCGCTGGTGGAGCAGGCCGCGCTCTTCATCCAGGCGGAGACGCGGCGCTGGGCGCTCTGGACGCCGGAGGGGCTGTTCGACCATGCCGCCAATGGCGGGCAGGAGCTGGTCGGTGTGTTGCTCAACCGCGGGCGGGCGCAGAACACCGAATGGGCGAGCTTCCAGCAGGCCTATCGAGCGCTCTTTGCGCCGCAGGCCGTGCGGCGGCGGATCGCGGGGGACCAGGCACCGGCGCAGCAGCGGCTGGCGCAGCTCGGCGAGGTGCGGTCGCGCATCGGGCGGTTGCCGGTGCTGGCGGCGGGCAGCGCGGCCTGCGCCGTCGTCGAGGCGGGATGTCAGCCCATCGCCTGGGATGCGCGCAGCCTGCCGGAGGGGGCGACGGCGCTGCGCCTCAGCCTCGCCACGACCGACCGAGGGCTCGGGCTCGGGCCGCTCGACGTGCTGGTGAATGACCGCATCGCCGCGCGTACCGAGGCGAAGCCAGGCGAGACCGAGGTCGAAGTCCCGCTCGATCCCGGGCCGAACCGCATCGCCACGCGCCTCTATGCGGAGGACAAGACGCTCTTCGCCGATGGGCCGGCGCTGGCCTTGCGCCGACCGGGGGATGCGGGACCGCCGGCGGATGCCGGGCGGCTCGTCGTGCTCGCCATCGGCGTCAACCGCTATGCCAATCCGGAGCTCGACCTGCGCTTCGCCGTGCCGGATGCGGAGACGGTGGCGGGGCTGCTGCGGGACGGCGCCGGCTCGCTCTTCCGCGAGACGCGCGTGACCGTGCTGCGCGACGCGGAGGCCTCGAGGCGCGGCGTGCTGGATGCGCTGGCGCGCGCCGCCGACGATGTCGGGCCGGGCGATACCTTCATCCTCTACATCGCCGGCCACGGCATCCGCACGCAGCCGGACAACCGCTTCCTCTTCCTGCCCGCCGACACGCGCGACACCTCCGGCTGGGCGGCGCTGCGCGCGCAGGGGATCGACGACGGCACGCTGGTCGCGGCGCTGGCGCGCATCCGGGCGCGGGATGCCTTCCTGCTGCTCGACACCTGCCATGCCGGGCAGCTGACGATGGAGCAGCTCTCGGCCCTCGGGAACGAGACAGGGCGCTTCCTGCTCGCCGCCAGCGGCAGCGTGCAGGAGGCGCTCGACAGCTATGACGACCGCAACGGCGTCTTCGCCTATGCGCTGCGCGAGGGGTTGCGCGGCAAGGCGGCGATGGATGCCGAGGGGCGGGTCAGCGCGCTGGGCCTCGGCGAATGGGTGACGCGGCGGGTGCCGGAGCTGGCGCGGCAGCGACAGCACCAGCAGGACGCCGTCTTCCGCACGGCGCAGCGCGACCTGCGCTCCTTCCCGATCTCGCAGTTGCGGCGGTAGGCTTTCCTCCTCACCGAGGAGCAAGCGCATGTCCAGGCCACCCGACCGCGAGGCGCCGGCCGAGCACCCCATCGAGGCGCTGCTGCGGCGGCGCTGGAGCCCGCGCAGCTTCACCGGGGCGCCGGTCGAGGATGCCGCGCTCGCCAGCCTGCTGGAGGCGGCACGCTGGGCCGCAAGCTCCAGCAACCAGCAGCCCTGGCACCTCATCATCGCGCGCCGGGAGCGGGAGCCGGAGGCCTTCGCCAGGCTTCTCGGCGTGCTCGCCTCGGGAAACCAGGCCTGGGCCGGGCATGCCAGCGTGCTGATGCTGGCGGTCGCGCGCATGGTGAACCCGGTGAACGGCAACCCGAACCGCCACGCCTTCTACGACACCGGCGCAGCGATGGCGCAGATGGCGCTGCAGGCGGCGGCGCTCGGGATGCAGATGCACCAGATGGGCGGCTTCGACACGGCGAGGGCGCGGGAGGTCTTCGCCATTCCCGAGGGCTACGAGCCGGCGGCGGCGATCGCTCTCGGCCCGGTCGGCTTGGCCGAGGCGCTGCCCGAGGCGCTGGCGGCGCGGGAGGTCGCGCCGCGACAGCGCAGGCCCGTCGGCGAATGGGCCTTCTTCGGCGGGTGGCAGGGCTAGAGCACTTTGATGTTGCTTGGAATCGCGCGTTCTGATTCGACGCTGTTGATGCGGCGTCGAGGCGATGATGACGGCACCCTTGTCTGCGGACCTTCGTCGGCGGTTGGTTCGGGCGGTTG
>JAESFM010000033.1_pt1 | contig 98545 bp, 82 predicted proteins | sample 9266171 | NCBI WGS metagenome assembly JAESFM01 (sample SAMN14505069, study PRJNA617099) | algae metagenome | isolation source: Hassallia sp. WJT32-NPBG1 and co-occurring heterotrophs from well developed... | place: USA: Mojave Desert, Joshua Tree National Park, California | collected 2006-06-22 | reverse complement strand
ACTTAATGTCATTTCTGGGATGTTGGTCATCTGTAGTTCTCTGCTTGAGACTACATCCCATTATCTTATCATTCCAGAAGAAATGACAAGAGGTGATAAGAGATTTAGTTACAGTTTCTCACCCCTGCCGTTCGCAGCGAAAACCGCGTTGCTGCCAATCTTGGATATTCACTTCAGGTAGTCTAGTCACACTTGAACATTCTGGCTGAATAAATTGACTTAAACCTGCCCAAAATATACTGCGCGTTACATCCGCTGCCGTTTTCAACCAAGATTCCTGATTACCGGGAATACCTTTTTCCTCAACAATCACAGGTTCTACCCAAATACCATTAGCACCTAAGAGAATTTGTCCTAACCATTTGGCTCTTGGTAAGTGAGTTGGGGAAGTAATAAGCATGACTTTATGCACTCCCAGACGCCGCAAAATTGGAATACCATAATAGAAATTTTCAAAGGTGGAATCGGCACAATTTTCTAACCAAACATTTTGTATTGGTGCTACTTCTCGTTGAAAAATCAGCCAAATACAAGGGTCTTGAGAACCACGAGAAATTAAAATCGGCGTTTCGGGAGATTGTTTTGCTTGTTGGGCAACATAAATTTCTCTTGTAATGCTGCCACCAAGCACAAAAAAGCCATCAACTGGCGAGGATGATGCATTAAGTAGGGTTATAGTGATAAAAATCAGCCAAATAGCCAATACACCGCATATACTCAAAGCTAGTTTTTGTAACATTTGCCACATGTTGCAGATTTTTATCCTATTTTCAATGAATGTTTTTTTGTTGTAAAAAGACGTATCATGGCACACGCAAAAAGAGCTAATTTGGATATTGTCCTACAGAGATACACTTAAGCATGAGCTAGTGCTATCTTATTAAAAGTAATTGAGGGTGAGAGGACGACACTGACAAGGTGTCAACAATTAAGATTAACCTTCCGGAAAGAGATGACAAACGGAAGGATAATTGTTAAAAAGTAACGCAGTGCTCCAGCCGAATTTAAAGGGCAAAATTATGAAGGAATTGTAGCTTTCTAAGCACAAAACCGATAAATTTCTGGTAAATTTCCTGGAAAGCCAGATTGCTAAACTGTCAATAACACAATTATTCCAGCTTATATACATGAACCAATCTGCGAAACGTTCCTCGCCGCTCCAAGTAGCCTTGATTGGTGGAGCGATCGCCACAACAGCAACTTTGTCTGTGTTCGGTCAAGCGTGGTGTCGCTCCGTCCGCGCCGCCTTACAAGATAGCCCAAAAGCGATTGTAGACCAAGTGTGGCAATTAGTAAATCGTGAATACGTTGATGGCAAATTTAATGAACAAGATTGGCAAGCAACTAGACAAAGCCTTTTAAGTAAAAATTATTCTTCTCGTGACGAAGCTTATATAGCCATCCGGGAAGCTTTAAAAAAATTGGGCGATCCTTACACTCGGTTCTTGGACCCGAAACAGTATGATGCCCTAACCAGCCAAACATCTGGCGAAGTCTCTGGGATTGGCATTCGGATGGAACTGAATGAAAAAACCAAGCGACTCACCGTTGTGGAAGCTATAGAAAATTCGCCAGCACTCAAAGCAGGTGTCAAAGCCGGTGATCAGATTGTAGCAATTGACGGCAAACCTACACATGACCTGAAAGTAGAAGACGCTTCTAAGCTGATTCGCGGCAAAGCGGGTACTCCTATAACGTTGCGGCTTGCACGTCAGGGTCAAAGAGAAATCGATGTCAACCTGACACGAGCCACTATTGAAGTGCCAACGGTCAAATACACCCTCAAGCAAGAAGGTTCTCGGCGTGTTGGTTATATCAAATTGCGAGAGTTCAGCGCACACGCTTCCGATCAAATGCGGCGAGCGATCCGCGATTTGAACGGTCAGCAAGTTGATAGTTACGTCTTAGATTTGCGTGGAAATCCCGGTGGTTTGTTGACTGCAAGCATTGAAATTGCTCGCATGTGGATAGATAATGGTCCGATTGTCAAGACAGTAGACCGTGTGGGAGGAACTGAACTCAGTAAGGCAAATAACACTGCCATTACAAAACGTCCCTTGGCAGTACTTATAGATAATAATTCAGCCAGTGCTAGTGAAATCCTCACGGGCGCACTTAAAGATAATAAGCGGGCGGTAGTTGTTGGTAGTCAAAGCTTTGGTAAAGCTTTGGTACAGTCGGTGCATGAACTACCAGACGGTTCAGGCGTAGCTATCACCATTGCTCATTACTACACCCCTCAAGGAACAGACATTAACCATAAAGGTATCACCCCTGATATCCAGATAGATTTGTCACAGGCGCAAGAGCGTCAGTTGGCGATTAATCCAAATTTGGTGGCGACTCAAAACGATCCGCAATATGCGCGGGCGATCGCCGCTTTATCCAGCAGAAACTTCGCCCAACCCCCAGCAAATCAACGCTCAAAACCATTCAGCGCTCGTGCCGCAGATTTGAAATTTTAGATATAGAGAAAATATGATGCTACGGATTTACGATTTTGTACTGGGAATAATAGTTATTAATGCCACCTCCAAAATCATAAGTCCATGAATCATCAGCCACTTGACTTCACCACGACCAACGCTTTTTTCCCAAAAGTGTCGGTCGTGGTGCCTATATATAATGGTGAAAAAGACTTACCAGATTTAATTTCTTGTCTGTTAGCACAAACTTACCCAAAACAGCAGGTTGAGTATTTGCTGGTAGACAATAACAGTAGCGATCGCACTCTAACTTTTCTGGAGACAGCCGCCGAACATTGCCCAATTACAATTCGTCCTTTAAGCGAAAGCCAAATTCAAAGCTCTTATGCTGCCAGAAACACAGGCATTCGCGCTGCTAGTAGTGAAATAATTGCCTTTACTGATGCTGATTGCCGTCCGCAACATCAATGGTTAGAAGCATTAGTGCAGCCTTTTGTCAATTTAGATGTGACAATTGTCGCCGGAGAAATTACAGCGTTACCAGGCGAAACGCTTTTAGAACAGTACGCCGATCGCCAAGACACATTATCACAAAAGCACACCCTCGCCCATAAATTTTGTCCCTACGGTCAAACCGCTAATTTAGCAATTCGACGCATCGCATTTGAAAAAGCAGGTTTGTTCCGTCCTTATCTGACCACTGGTGGCGATGCTGATATGTGCTGGCGAATTCTCAAAGAAAAGATTGGGCGTTTAGAATTTTCGCCAAGAGCGATCGTCCAGCATCGCCACCGCGCTACACTCCAAGAACTAAAAAGTCAATGGCGACGCTATGGACGCTCAAATCGCTATTTACACGAACTCCACGGTATTGAGTTGATGAAACAGACTACAGCCAAAGAATACGGCTATCTGTTGCTGCGTTGGTTGTTGAAAGAAGTACCAAAAAATAGCCTGAAAGCGATCGCCCGTAAAGCTAGCCTTGTAGACTTGTTAAGTACGCCCATTAGTTTATTGACAGCGAAAGCGCGTTACTCAGGGCAAAAAGATGCCCAATTGCCAGAAGAAGCTAAAATCATTGATTGGCTTTAAAAATTTTGGATTCTGGATTTTGGATTTTGGATTCTAGATTTTGGATTCTGCATTGGCAATAATTTTCTTACCCATCCCCATTGCCCAATGTCCATTGCCCAATGCCCAATACCCATTACCCAGTAGTACCTAATTTTCGCTAAATTGAAGAAAACTAGTGTCAAGGAAACTTTAGATGTCAGCACAACTGTTACTGGTGGATGACGAACCTGGATTGCGTGAAGCCGTCAAGGATTATTTACAAGAAAGCGGTTTCAGCGTTCAAGTTGCCAGTAACGCCCGCGAGGGATGGGACTTGATGCAACAAAGCATACCTGATTTAGTGATTTCCGATATCATGATGCCTCAGGTAGATGGCTATCAGTTCTTAAAGCAACTGCGGGAAGACCCCCGCTTTAAAACGCTGCCGGTGGTCTTTTTAACAGCAAAAGGAATGACAACCGATCGCATTCAAGGTTATCAAGCTGGTGTTGATGCTTATCTACCCAAGCCTTTCGATCCGGATGAATTAGTAGCAATCATCGAAAACTTACTTGTCCGTCGCACTGCCAAGCCTCATGCTACAGGTGAAGACGGAGAAACGTTTGATATTGCTGAACTTGCGAATCAGATTGCCCAAATTAAAGCGTTGTTAACTCAAAAAAATGCGATTACTCAGTCTCCAGCCCCTTTTACCATAGACTTGACCCCTAGGGAACAAAGTGTTTTAAATTTGGTCGCTGAAGGACTAATGAACAAAGAAATTGCCCGTCGCTTGGAAACCAGCGTCCGCAACGTGGAAAAGTACGTCAGTCGTTTGTTTAGTAAAACTGGCACGAACAGCCGTACTGAATTAGTTCGTTTTGCTTTAGAACACGGTCTTGCTAAGTAGTCATTAGTTATTTGTCATTAGTCATTAAACCTCTTGCAAAAATAATTCATGGTATAATAGAGGTTTGAAAAATATGCTTTCTACCTCAATTAGACATACGAATGAGGGAACACAGGTTCTCTGTATAGTTTTTTTCTGCATTTTTTTAGATAACCTCTAATCGTACCACAAAATAATTTTGCAAGTCTTTAGTCATTAATTTTAGAGAAAGGACAAATGACAACTGACTATTAACTCTTGCTCAATAAACATCTTTAGTTTGGTTGAGAACAAAAAATAGGTTAAATGCACCCAGTTGAATTTGCAATGCTTGCTATGTCAGTAAACAGCTAAGTAACCCTTAGACAAAACAGACACCCAAAATAATGTCTCAAGCTCTAGATAATCGATGTTTAACAGCAACGGTTATTACGTGAGACTTTTTTAGTAAGAGTAATCTGGTTTGAGCAATTACCCGGAAAAACACATCTTCAAAAACCGTAACTTCAAATGTTCTGGATATAAAGCCATAGTAGGCACCCAATTATATCCGTAGTGCAATCCTGTAACGGCTACTGTAAACGCGATCGCTAACCTTAAAGCCTAATTAGGGTGGCTTCCTCATAGAGTGTACTAAGTCTTTGTTCGCCTGATTATCAGTTTAAACAAGCCAACTCAGAAGTGAGCGTAAATAGGCAAATGGTTAAACTTAAAAAAATCACCATTTTCTGCCCAAAATACGATGTGCTACTACTGAAATAAAATAAACAAATTACACAGCTAACTATTGATTAGTCTCAGTAGAATTTCTCAATCGCATCAGTTGGCGGCGCATTTGCGGTGAGGCTTTAAATTCAGAAACCTCCTGTGCCTTGACAGACGCGTGCAGGGTTTCTAGGAACTCGTCAGACCCTTCTGTTAAAGCTTCTAACAGCACCTGCAATAGTTGATCGCGATCGCTCAATATACTCTTTTCCTCAATCATTCGGAACTTCAGATGAATTTCGCACTCATAAACACTTACATCGATATTATTTACCTGACATGGTAATGCTTTGGAGTTCATAGTGTTTAGGATTCCTTTACTTGGTGGTCATCATGGTCAGCAGCTAAATTCCGGGCAAAAATTCTTTATATTTTTTTTGAATCCAAAGTGTTTGAATTAAGAATTTGTCTTCATCCATAACATTTGTATTCCATTGCACTCTCCTTTGGTTTGTTTCTAGCTAAACTTTCGGTGTCTAGATTTTCGCCACTACTGCGCGATATGCGCTTTATGGTAAGCCATAACTATTATTCAGTTTTTAAGATTCTATACAATAAAGTTTCTGTAAGAACTTGCGTGACCTTTTTAAAGGTTTTTACATCAACTTTATCTTTCCGTCAATAACAGTTATACTTGTTACTAGAAAACTAGTGGTTACACTTACGTAAAAATCATTATTTTTTCCTATTTAATCATAGCCTGAAGCGGTTATAGCATAATTCGGTAAAATTACTACATGTACGATTTGGTCACGAGGAATTAAATGAGGCATTTATGAGAAAAATTATTGTAGATAAATTTTTTTCTGGATGACATAGACTCCAATCCAATTATTCGAGTTGAGTGCCTCACTGTCTTATCATAAATAGGCTAACCAGTACCAAAAGCTGGATAAACCTTTTTGCTTTGATAAGCAGACCGCTAGGGCAAATTTGGGGTTCCCCAGACATCAATGACGAATAAAATTTATTTTTCTCTTTCCTTAACGTACATCTGTTCTTGATTTTCTCGTGTATTTTTCCTTAAGCTTTCTATCTTGACTTTTGTTTGCTATCGTGCATTACTTCCTAATTAAATGGTAGAAGCTTACGATTAACGCTCCTCATGATTTTCGCTGACGCTACGTTGCTACGTTGATAAGCATAATTATCAGCCCTAAGAAAGTAAGGGTGCGCCTCAGATGTGAATCCCAAAAGGCATTCAAGAGCAGGAAGAGCGTTTACAATGATTTCAGTGTAATCAATCAAAATCTTACACCGTTTATGGACAACCCGATGCTGCTCAAGTCCACAACCCGGCATATCCGCATTTTTGCCGGAGAAATCGACTCTCATGGCGAACTGGTTCCTAGCAATCAGGTCTTAACGTTAGATGTAGACCCAGACAACGAATTTAACTGGAACGAGGATGCGCTGCAAAAAATTTATCACAAGTTTGATGAATTGGTCGAAGGATCTAGTGGCGCAGACCTAACAGACTACAACTTACGCCGCATAGGGTCAGATTTGGAGCATTATATGCGATCGCTTCTTCAAAAAGGCGAAATCAGCTACAATCTCACTGCCCGCGTCACTAACTACAGCATGGGTCTTCCCCAAGTCGCCCAAAACTGAAAATTAACAACACTAAGGAGGGGAAAAGGGTTTTTAAACAGGGGAAAAGGTTAAAGGGAAAAGGGTAAAGGAATAAAGAACTTTCTTTTTCTTCCGTTTCCCCCTTCCCCTTTCCCTCTCTTCTTTCCCCGTTTTATCTAATGACTAAATTTTTGGTAAGCAGGCTCATCTTTATGCCTGCTCTTATTTTGCCAGTGTTACTGAACTTTCAAACACTCGCCGCCGAACTAGTAGGACGTGCAGTTTTACCAGCCGATACTTTTGCTCCTGGTCCAACCACAGGTCAATTCAAGAACACAAATCGCACCGTTCCTTTTATTAATGCACAACCCGTACAGGGATTTTCTGGTGTCATCTTAGGACCAAAAGTTGGCACTTATCTAGTAATTTCCGATAACGGTTTCGGTTCAAAAGCAAATTCACCTGATTACGTGTTACGTATTTATGCACTAGAACCAGATTTCAGCACGGGTCAAGTCAGAGCAGTTAATTTGCAAACTGGTGAAAGACTTAAAAGCTTTACCCGCGAAAGTTTTTTAGAACTAAATGATAAAAGGCAGAAAGTTAACTTCCCAATAATCGCTGAAAAGAAGGTTTATCCAGGTAGTAGCATTTCTGTTAGTCCCGAAATAGCCAAAAATCGCTTGCTGACAGGGGGCGATTTTGATACTGAATCCTTCCGGCGAGTTAGTGATGGCACTTACTGGGTGGGAGATGAGTTTGGTCCTTTTTTGCTACACGTAGGACAAAATGGTGAATTGCTGGATTCTCCGATACCCTTACCGAACTTAAGGGCGAACGGTAAGTTAAATTTTGTAAAATCTCCAGATAATCCAGAATTCGCCAATTTACCTGATGATACCGCCCGAATTGCTGCTGCTAATCTTGGCGGTTCTAAGGGGTTTGAAGGCTTGGCGCTTAACGCTAGCGGTACAAAGCTTTATGCGATGCTAGAAGGGGCATTAAAGGATGAACAAGTGCGATCGCGCTTGTTAATTAATGAATTTGATTTAGCAACCAAACAATACACAGGTAAAGTTTTTTCCTATAAGTTAGAAAACCCCAATTACGCAATTGGTGATTTAACTGCCATTAACGACAACGAATTTCTTGTCATCGAGCGCGACAATAACCAAGGCGACCCTAATAATCCAGCTTTCAAAACACCTGCTCTATTCAAACGCCTTTATAAAATTAATATCACCAGCCTAGATAAACAGGGATTTGTCAAAAAAGACTTATTAGTAGATTTGCTGAGAATCTCCGATCCCAAAGGTATTGGTGGAAACCTTACCAAAAACAGTATCTTTACATTTCCTTTTGTGACAATCGAAAACATTTTGGCTATAGATGCCACAACATTGCTGGTTATCAACGATAACAATTATGCTGATACCATTGGTCGTTATCCAGGACAAGCCGATAATACTGAATTCATAAAAATTAGGCTAGATAAACCCTTAAATTTATTTAAAAGTCAATAATATTAAGTTTAATTATAAAATTTATGTAAAAAATGAGCTATTAAATAATTGAAAACACAGAAAAATTATTTATATTTTTATCTTTGTCAAATTCACTTAGGGATACATACTGATAAACTAAGTTAAGAAGTCTATTTAGACACAATTTCCGAGAAAATATTGGTTATAACAATCTACTTTCTTATTTTCTAGCTGCACAATATTTTTATCTTCAACAGAATGTTATTAATTTTGATTACACTTTGCTTGAATTCAACGTGTCAATCTGCTAGGCGTAAGTAATGTAAATAGTAATAAACCTGATGTTTGAGTGTCCCATCCGGCTGATTGCCATGAACATGAAGCCAGTAGCAATTAATGGCTAACTATTCGTTATCTTTAGGCTTAATTAAGGTTAATTCATGTCAACCTACTTATAAACTATAAAAATACCAGCATTATGCGCCTCTTGCTGATGAGATAATTCATCAAAAGCAAACTGCATGTTCTGGTGGGGTTATGATTTGTTAACAGGTTTAGAGTAATCGATGCTTTGGTGACAAAGAGTAACAGAGCAGAGAAGCTATGATCTGGCTGTAGGGTTTACTTAGGAGCATGTTAGTTGGGAAAGTTGATAAATTTGATAAATAAGTATTAGCACCTGCTGGCTGCCGCGCCGGCATTCCTATGATTCATTGGATAAGTCAAGTTAAAACATGAGCGGTCTAAAGTGCCCCTGTCACTGCTGTTTTTGGAAATTGGTAATCGCTGATCGGTGCGAAAATTATGGAAAATGACGCGGCAACGCTGTATTGCCCAAATGAACTTTGTCAGGCGCCCAACCCCTTAACCCATAAGTTTTGTCAGCAATGCCGCACACCCTTACCGAAGCGTTACCTCTGGGTAGTGGGAGATGGGGAAAGTGTGGGTAACTCCGGAGAAATATTAGCCGATCGCTATTTAGTCATCAGTCAATCACTTCTTTTTGATACTAAACCGGCTTTTGTACATGAAGCTCCAGGGTTAGAAAATTTACAGTCAATCAGACCTTATCTGCGACTAATTCCCTATCGGTTACACGTACCGCAGGTGCATGGACTGCTACAACTAGCTGATAACCAGCAAGTGCGAGAAATATTACTTTTAGAAAAACCGCCACTCTTTACCAATAACAGCACTAACCAAGTACAACTCTACAACGATTTAATTACTGCTTGGAGTCATGCCACATCGATGCGCCAACTCAATTGGCTGTGGCAAATCGCTCAACTTTGGCAACCTCTAGCGAGTGAGGGTGTCGCCTCTAGCTTACTCGATGCTAATTTATTACGGGTAGAAGGCTCGTTAGTGCGTTTGTTGGAATTGCGTGTAGATTCTTCAATCGCACCAGAGTTACCTCAATTAGGTGAGTTTTGGCAGCAGTTATGCCAAGAGGCAAAACCAGCGATCGCTCCTTTGCTAAATCAAATTTGTCGTTCTTTGATTGAAGGAGAAATAAACTCCTCTGAACATTTAATAGAAGTTTTAGATAAAGGACTGGCAGACCTAGGCAAAACACAAACACCTACGATTAACATTATCACCAAAAGCGAAACAGGTCCCAGCCGCCAACGCAACGAAGATGCGTGTTATCCTGCCGCAGGAACTCTTTTAAGCAAACCACCTCACTCCACAGCTTTAGCTATTGTCTGTGATGGTATCGGCGGACACGAAGGGGGTAATGTCGCATCAGATTTAGCCATTGAAACGATTCAGCAAGAAGTACAGCATCTCACCAAACTTGCCCCCGACCACATAGTACCAGCAAATCTGCTGACAGACTTAGAAAAGGCAGCAGCAGTCGCCAATGATAAAATTAGCCAGCGCAATGACAGCGAAAATCGCCAAGGGCGTCAGCGCATGGGCACAACTTTGGTAATGGCGTTGCCCATTGCCCATGAAATGTATATTACCCACGTCGGTGATAGCCGCGCCTACTGGATTACACGCCACGGCTGTTATCAAGTTACCCTTGATGATGATGTCGCCTCGCGTGAAGTGCGGCTAGGCTATGCTATTTACCGTGAGGCTGTACAACAAAGTTCCTCTGGTTCTCTGGTGCAGGCTTTAGGAATGAGTCCCAGTATTTCATTGCATCCTACGGCACAGCGGTTTATTCTGGACGAAGATTCGATTTTCCTGCTATGTTCTGATGGTTTAAGCGACTTTGATCGAGTTGATGAATATTGGGAAACGGAAATCTTGCCAATTCTCACTGGTGAGACAGATGTTGTCAAAGTGGCTAATAGGTTAGTCGAAATTGCTAACACCAAAAACGGACACGATAACGTAACCATAGCTTTAGTACACTGTCAAGTCAAATACTCCGAACCAAAGTCAAAGTTGACAGCAGTCATTCCTGAACCATCTCCAATTAAAGCTTCTGATTACGCGCCCACAGTAGCCCAAAATACTGTCTTAAGCAGTCCCAACCAAAAAACGCAAGTAATTCCAGAAATAAAGCCTGCGACACCCTTAAAAGTTCCTTTACAGCTGGGAGTTATCTTACTATTGGTAACAGGAGCCGGCTTTTTAGGCTACTTGGCGACACAATGGCGATCGCAATTAACTACAACTGGCAATTCTCCCAGTCAAGTGCAAGGTACAGATCCGAGTGTTGTCACTGTACCTGGTAAACAAGTATCGCTTTCTTATTTAGATCGTGGTTTTGAGATTACCAGCAATAAAGAAATAGCTCTGAGTAAAAACAAATCTGCCCCAAATCTGGGAATTACAGCACCAGCAGGTAGTGTTTTGCAAGTTGTTGAGAAACCAATTCCTCAACAGCAAGGGTTTTTAGTGCATCTGCGAGTCTGTTCAGTTGGTAGCGCGGCAACTCAACTGAATAATAGCACTGCACAAACAGTAAAAAAATTATCTAATACTAAATTTTCTACTACTCCTTCTAAACCTTTGGTGAAAAACGGGGAAGAGGGATGGATTGAATTATCCCGACTAGAGCGCTTAAATCCCTCCGTTTTCCCACCGGGACAATCCGGTCAATGTCAAGTTAAGAGCGAAGTTGCGCCAGATGTTGACCAATCACCCCTTCAATCTAGCCCCGCACGTCCACCTGATGATGATGTTCTACCCCAAAGGTGACACCAGTTATGGAAGCACAACTAAAGACTTCTTGCAGAAGTCAGGGGAAAGGGGAAAGGGGAAAGGGAAAACGGATAAGAAGAACATGCATTTATAGAATGAGTGCAAGAGGTCTTAAGTAAAAGAATCGATAAACTAAAAAAAACCTAAAATAATAAAGGGAAGAATCAGAAGAAAAAATTAGCAAGGCAGAAATTTTTGCCTTGTATAATTGTTCTTTGAAGTTATTTGATTAAACCTTTTAGTTTAATGAATCCATGCCATCCCTGAACCTGGCGATCGCCCGTCTCGTCAACATAGGCACCGACAACTTCGCCATTTGGGTGGTCAACGCCCCCTATCCTAGTGGTTATGCTCACCATGACTGTGTATGGCCCCCACACCTTACTCAAGCATGGATTGAGTGGCAGGAAATGTTTGCTGGTCATGGTCGGTTGGATCTTCCTCCCGGTTCAACGGCTCCACTTACCAAGCCGCAAACTATGGACTTGGTTTCACCCCCGAATGGTCAGACCGCCGGTCCTTACACTAGTCGTCTGATGCAATACTTGGGAATAAACCTGTGGCGCTGGGTATTTGACGGCGCTATTCTCGGTAGTCTAGAACGCAGTCAAGGCATAGCTATGGGTGAGCATACACCTTTGCGCTTGCGACTGGAAATTCGTGACCCAGACCTTATCGCCCTACCTTGGGAAATTATGCAGCGGGAAGCTGGTCAACCCGCAATTTCCCTTAGTAAACAAGTGTTATTTAGTCGCACAACCACAGAAGTAGACCCTCTGCCGGATTTGCGAACAGATCCAGCTTTAAATATTCTGCTGGTTTTGGGATATGACCATAAACTCCAACTCGAACAAGAAGCGCTTATTCTCAAAAAAACTCTTTGCGATAGTCCTATAGTTGGTAACCATTCCCAAGGATATGCGCCATGTACGGTGACTACACTTTTGCAACCAACTCCACAAGAGTTGATTCAAGAGCTAGAAAGTAGAGAATATAATGTTTTATTTTATGCCGGTCATGGTCTGCCAGCACCAGATGGAGGTTTACTGTTTTTGCAACCAGGCATGACACTTAATGGCATAGAATTAGCGCAAGTATTAACCCGCAATAACGTGAATTTGGCGGTTTTTAATGCTTGTTGGGGAGCACAACCAGCTGCGGTAAATCGCCAAGCTATACCCTCTAGTAGTTTGGCAGAAGTGCTGATTCGTCATGGTGTTCCGGCAGTTTTGGCAATGCGCGATCAAATTCGCGATGATGAGAGTCTGAGTTTTATTCAAGCTTTTGCCCAAGCTTTGCGAAAGCGTTTACCAATTGATGAAGCTGTAGCAGAAGCAAGGCAACATTTATTAACAATTTATAAGTTCAATCAACCCGCTTGGACTTTACCAGTTCTCTATTTACATCCCAATTTTAATGGCGAACTGATTAAGAGCTTTGATGAAGGAATTACCGAACTCCCGGAAACTGCCATCCCCAGTATAAGTTCGTCGGTTCCTACTGCTTGTTTGCGATCGCTTGACAAAGGCGTAACCTGCTTTTTACGAAATGGTGTCACCCGTATCGGTCGCACAAAAGATAATGATATCGTCATTCCAGAAGGATCTGTTTCTAAACGCCACGCGGAAATTTTATGCCGAAATAATCTCAGCGGTGCTACTCCCATCCGAACTTATTCCCTGCAAGATTTGTCCACTTACGGAACTACCTGGTTTTTAGCTGCTAACAGGTGGCAACAAATCCTCCGGGAGGAAGTACCCTTAAAATCCGGAATGCAGTTAAAGTTTGGTAGTTCTAAAGGTGAAATATGGCAGTTTATTATTGAAGATTCTTAAACTGAGGGACTAGGGACTAGGGACTAGGGACTGGGGACTAGGGGCTGGGGACTAGGAACTAAAAATAAAATAATTTTTTATAATGGGAGTTTATTTGTTAATTCCCAGAGTAACACCAGGCGCTAATAACAAATAAATAGAATTTTTGCCACTATAAATCGTTTGAAAAATCAGATCTCACTCTCAAATAAATCAAATTTATTTTACGGAAATGACATTCTTCCAGCTGTAGCTGTCAATATTGCTAAATAATCAATCGGGAGACGACAAATGGTTAAAAATATAAACGCTTCAGAAACTTCCTATTCTTTACCCTCTCAATTCGATTTAGAATTGTTGGAAGCTTTGCTAGAACCTGAAGATGCTACTTATCCCTGGAATCCGGCTGACGAAGAGTCAGAAATGTATTTTCAAGAACTAGAAGAGCAATTCGCTCAAGATTTAACAGATGAAGAACTGACAACTGGTTCGCAAGCTTTTTACGAAAAACTTGACACCCTTTGGTCTGAGATTTCTGAATGTTCACACTACAAATGTAATACAAAAGAATCTGCTTTAGGGAATCTTCAAAAAACTTTACATTCGGCTTTTGCTGCTAGTGTACCCCAAAGTTGGCTAAATGCGATCGCTCATACTGCATCAGAGATGTTTGACACCAACCGAGCAATTGGTGAGCAACTGGTTGAGTGTGTTCAAGCTGTACTACCAAATTGGGGAACAGAAGACCTTTTAGTTTTAGCTCGTCCTTTCGCTTACGCTATGCGAGGTAGCGAACCGCAAAATGCAGAATCTACTATTACGGAGATCGACAATCGAGAGTGGACAGCTTTATCTCAAATCGAACAAGCAAAAGTTAGTTTAGCGATCGCCCACTATGCCTTCACCCAATTAAATGGGTTTAAATCAGAAACTTAAATTTATAATCTTATGATCTAGGTTGATTTCTTTGATCTGGCAAACCAGCGAATGAAAAGCAAATAGCATTTATGTTGCTACTATAAAAGGGCAGAAGCTAGGAAGACTTGTACAGTAAGCTTTTTGTCTTTATCTAATGCCTGCGTTATCTTCACGCTCTATGTGCCATTTTCAGAATCTTTAATTATCTTTATCAAGGTATAGCTTTACCATTTCAGCACCAAATTACAATATAAGCAAGATAAGCGTCATCTACCTAAAGATATAAAAGATAATTGAACTTCAACAAACGTAGCGCCTTCTAGGTAAAGCATCCAAGGAAATTTAAAAGTACTAGTCCCCTTGTCCCCTCATCTGGCCATCTCTCATTTAGGTCCGATAAAACGGGTAGCGAAATTTTGCGATCGCGTTGGAGATAGTACCCGCGCTTTGAGAATTGCTGCCATTAAAAAGGCGTAAGACAACACCCCAACGACCACCAAAAGCAAGGCATTGATAGATCCTGTTGCGTTCCACAAAGCGTGAAGTGCTGAAGCGCTAAAATAACCAATCGGCAGAATCTGCCAACTCCTACGGGGTTTGAGAACAGCCAACCCGATAAAATAGCCTAGATACCCGCTGTAAGCCATATGTCCGGCAACAGAGCCTAAAATGCGAGGAATTAACAGTTGCAATCCGACCAGTTGACCAGCCGCTACCCCCGATTGTACTGATGCATTTTGAGTAATGTAAGGTACATATTGCCCCAGAGTTTCTAACAGTGTGAAACCCACAGCCGAAGCAGTTCCAAGGAGAATGCCATCTAGAGGTTCCCAAACACCGACACGTTCGCGTAAAGGCGAGGGTAGTACTCTAGCGATCGCAAAGGCTCCTAATACTGGCAAAGCCTTCAGTAATTCCTCCATCAAGCCTGCGCCAAAAAAGTAACGCACTAGTAACTCTGTGAAGGTGGTAGGATCTTCCGGAGAGGGCAACTGACCAGGTAAGATAACGCGAAATACGAAGATAAATATATCTAACAAAGGACTAACTAAAATCAGCGTTGTCGCCAACGCTGAAGCCAGTAGCACCCACCAAGGCTTTTGTTTGCCGCAAAGCTGGTAGACAAAATAGTAAGCCGCAAAAGCGATGTAAGTAGCGACAATAACTTGATTGGCTTGCGGATGACCTACCGTGGCAAACATAAGCACTACAAAAACTACTGTCAGCATTCCCGGTATCAGATATGCTTTACGAGTTAAATCTTTGCCAGTAGAAATAATCGGAAATAGTTGAGTGAAGCTTACAGAATCTGGTCTTTGCATCGACTGGAGAGGAGTCGCCGGTGGTAACGGTTTAGAAGCAGGTTGCGACATCACCGTTGCTTGGGAGATGAGTTCGTATTCAAAGAGTAATTCTGGACCGTCATAACCCAGAGTAATGCGATCGCCTGGTTGCAATTCCTGAGTACCTTGCAAGCGTTTTCCATTTAAATAAGTGCCATTAGCACTATTTAGATCAGAAATTACCCAGCTAAATCTTGCATCTGTGGATGAAGACACGGGACGAACCACCGCATGACGACGGGATACCATCCGATACATCATGGCATCGAAGACAACTTGGCAATTGGGATCACGTCCAATTACCGCGTCTTTACTGGCGAGCAGCGAGTAGCGAGATGCTGACCCTAAAACTGCTTCATTACCAGACACTAGCCGCAGAAAAGCATTATGTCTTACGTTTTTCCCTATCATCGAGTTAGAATTCGTTTCTAAATTAATTCTAGAAATTATCTGGTAGCAGGATTTAACCGTAGCCACATCAACAGCAGCATTGCTAAATACAATATAGCCTCACTTACTGTTAAACAATTAGAAATTTATAAATCAAAATTTAAGATACTATTATCCCAGACACGTAAGTATTCTGTCTATCTAAGCTATTTTGATGCATTCTTTTTGGTCAGTTGTATGAAGTTATAGCTCAGAGATTATCTGCTTTAAAGCACCCTATTAAAGTTTAGATTTATGGTAATTTATTAAATATTAGTAGTGTTTACCAAGACTAATTGTATTTAAAAATATAAAAAGTATAAATTTTTAGCGTTCAGTAGCCAGTTATTTTTTGTGACTGAGAATTCATCTCTGACTACTGACTATCTCAAAACTTATAAACTAAGACGCTTAATTAACTTTCGCTACCTCTAGATGCTCTACCTTTGTACCCAGTAGTTTAAGGAATTCTGCTAGCCACCGGGGATGAGCAAGCCAAGCCTGAGCGGTCACTAAATTACCATCAACTATTGCCTCATCAGCGCCAATATCTACGTAAATACCACCAGCATTACGTACATCTGGACTACAGGCAGGGTAAGCAGTACAACGTTTGCCCTGAAGTACATCAGCAGCCGCTAACAACTGTAAACCGTGACAGATAGCAGCGATGGGTTTGTTCGCTTGGGCAAAATGACGGGTTATTTCTAACACCGCGCGATTCAGGCGAATATATTCTGGTGCGCGTCCTCCGGGAATAACTAAAGCATCGTAAGTTTCGGCTTTTATTTCGTCAAATGTGGCGTTTAAAGTAAAGTTATGACCAGGTTTTTCACTATAAGTCTGATCTCCCTCAAAGTCGTGAACGGCAGTTCGCACCTTGTCGCCTGATTTTTTATCGGGGCAAACTGCATGAACGGTATATCCTACCATTTGCAACGCTTGGAAGGGAACCATCACTTCGTAATCTTCCACATAGTCGCCAACAATCATCAAGATTTTCTTTGCAGACATATTATTGTTTCCCTGCTTAGTTGTTAGTTGTTACAAATTAATTATTCTTAACTAAATTAAATTCGGCGATCGCTTTCGGTAAATTTTCGTTTTCATGTCCCGGACGACTGAGTTTAATCAAAGAAAAACGCTGCAAGGGAGTTAAATCTTTCCACTGTTGGGGTGTAAGGGTAACACCTATTTCTTGAGCTTTTCTGTGAAGGCTATCTGGCACAGTATTAGCATCCATCCATGCAGGAGCCGGCTCAATATATAATGTTGCCGCTGGTGTGCCGTTGCGTTGTAAAATCAAATTCTGGAGATACTCGCCGTAAGCTTGAATTTCGCTTTCTGTCGTGCAAGGTAGTTCCACTAAAGCTTCACGTTCCACTTGCGTCATGTGGTTCCAATCAGATAATTTCAGCTTGATACCACAAGTATCGAGTTTGTAGCGCACTTGCATAGGAATGCAACGTAGAGATTCAACAAAATCTGCCTCGAATTTAAAAAAGACTGCCATAATATTCCAGCGATAATTTAATATTTTCATTTGGAATTACTGTAACGAATAATCCAATAACTTATTGATAAAGCGAAAATAGCAATTGCTAACCCAATTAGTTCAACACCATCGGTTTTTTCTAAATCGAGTATAATAATTTTTCGAGATACAGCAATCAAAGAAGTTACAATTACTAACTCAACCTGCACAACATGTTTTCGCAGATAAGCCGTAATATTTTCTAAAATTTCTAAAGCAATTAAAATATTTAAAAATAAACCAAATATTTTAAATAATGTTTTGTTTATTTCACCATATGGCGTGGAAAAAAGTTCTTTAATAAGAAGAACTCCCAAGTCAAAAATTGCTACCAAAATTACCACGACCATCGCAACAGATAAAACTTTGGAAACTACCACCTCTATGCTTTCAATGTGGTGCATAAATTTTTCATCTGTGGTAGATTCTGCAATTCGCTTAAATAGCCTCCGCATCTACTGCATCCCCCTGTTAAATAAAAATAAAAAATAAAAACTCTATGCTTACCTTACATCTTTATCTGCGATTTTGATTGCGATTAGTTTGATTGAAAAAGTTTTGTGTTTGAGAAAAGCCGTGCCACTAATTCAGCACGAGATGAAACTTCAATCTTCCGAAATATCCTTTTTAAAGCTTGCTTAACAGAATTTTCTGTAATCCAAAGTGCTGTACCGATTTCAGCATTTGTTAGCCCTTGTGCTACTAGTTCGGCAATTTGAATTTCACGCTGGGTTAAGCGATTAATTGCCAAAGAATTAAAATCTATTTGTTGCGACCATAATGTTGCTAACTTGGTTGATAGATGTAGACACAGCGCACTTAGATCGGCAAGATTGCGAACATTAAAAGCAGAAGTACCTTGAACGCGGGTAAAGCCAACTCCGCCAACAAGACGACCATTACTGACAATTGGTCCAGCCATCACATGTCCGTGATCAACGCGCGAGCATATAGTCTTCCACATACCAGAAGGTAATAACAATTCTTCATGAACTGGAGCATGATGCTCAACTAAGTAGCGCAAAACCGGATTATGTTCTAAAGATAAAGCCAATTTCATCATGCCCGGAATATTTGTCTGGCTAGAGGGAAGCTCATTAAATAAAAAAAGCTTTGAACGTTGGGCAACAAAATACTCACTGACTTTAAGCATGATGTGCAGTCGTAATTCTTGCTCATCATTAGCATGAGCTATTGCTTCAAATAAAGACTGCAAGGAATTTGTCATTATTACTGCTGCCAAGAGTACTCGTTCGAGGACTAGCCATGATCGCTGGCTGTTCTTAGTATAGATTTTGTTGCGATCGCATTCTCATTACATTGACGGAAACATAGTCCTAATTTCCCCCAAGAATCATCAATCATGACCATAGATTTTAACTTTGATAGCGTGCAGCCATCTGTACGCAAGCTTAAAATTGGCTTTTACTGGGTAGCCACGCTTTTCAATCTTTGCTTAATTGCCCAGGTGTTGACGGTAGGACTCGCATTCTTTCACAACCCTGAGTGGTGGAATATCCATGTTTGGCTAGTACGCGGATACAGCGGATTGACAGCGATTCTGCTTTTATGGGTGTTCTTGATTGAGTTTCCACGACGAGTGCAAACCCTTACAGCCAGCATGGCAGTACTACTGGGACTGCAATTTCTCACAATTCATCTAAATTCGCCTTTTCCTTTAGCAGTACTCCATCCACTTATCGGATTCACGCTGTTCTCTGTTTCCACAACTCTAGTTCATCGGGTGCGGCAAACGGTGTTCGGATCAAATGCTGTTGATATTTTAGACAATAAGGAGTCATTATCTTGAATTACGCTCATCCTGAAGTTCTCGTGGATACTCAATGGGTTGCTGAACATTTGAGCGATCGCGCAGCGGGCACTCCGTGCCATCGCAAAGTGCGTATTATTGAAGCGGATATGGATATCACAGCTTATAACTCTGGTCATATTCCAGGCGCCGTCTTCTGGAACGCATTTACCACCATCATGCAACCCGATTACCGTTTCAATTTCGATTCTTCGGCATTTTCAGAACTGCTTGCACGCTCAGGTATTGCAAATGATACAACCGTCATTATTTATAGCAACCATAATGCTGGTGCTAATTGTGCCTTTTGGCTCCTAAAAGTATTCGGACATAACGATGTACGAGTAATGAATGGTGGTCGCAAAAAATGGCTTGCTGAAAAACGCCCTCTTTCTACTGAAATCCCCACAATCACGCCAACAATATATACAGTAAAGAATTTAGATACAAGTATCCGAGCGCTGCAACAGCACGTGCAAGCAGCAATTAACACAGACTCAGTTTTACTGGATGTACGTACACCCCAAGAGTATTGCGGGGAATTATTTATGATGAAGCCACCAGAAAAAACTGAGCGTGCCGGTCACATCAAGAGTGCAGTTCACGTTTTTTATGAATCAGCTTTGAACGAAGATGATACTTTCAAATCAGCCGAAGAACTGTATGCTTTATACAACAGTAAAGGCATCACTCCTAATAAGGAAGTGATAACTTACTGTGCAGTTGGGGCACGCTCCTCGCATACTTGGTTTGTCTTAAAGTATTTGCTGGGCTATGAGAATGTACGCAATTACGACGGTTCTTGGAATGAGTGGAGCAGCTTACCCAACACGCCAGTTGAGACTTAACGCTATTGTGCCTGTGCTTTAAGTCACAACTCCACTAGTTAACGACACTTGGTTAGGCAAGGTATTAACAGTAATTGGCGCTAGTTGTACCGCACAAGCTTTTAATTCTGGTTGCAGTGAGTCGGGACAAGATTCTGGATGGGTGAGAGCGTTTGCTTCGGAATTTTCTGCCCACAGCGCACCCCAATGCATGGGGACAAAGACTGTACCGGGTGCGATCGCTCTTGTAATTTTTGCCGGAAATTTGGATTTTCCCCGACGCGATCGCACTTCCACCCACTCCGAATCTGTAATATTCAACTGCGCTGCATCACGAGGATGAATCTCAATAAACGGTTCGGGATGCATCGAACGAATTTTTTCAATCCGACCAGTGCGCGTTTGAGTGTGCCAATGTCCGTAAAGTCGCCCAGTTGTCAAGACAAAGGGATAATCAGGATCGGGTGGTTCTGCTAGTCCTCGCGAATGATATGCACCAAATCGAGCGCGTCCATCAGGAGTGTGAAAGCGCAAATCGGTGTAAAGTCTTTTGGAGTTAGGAGTTGTAGAGACGCGATTAATCGCGTCTTTACTTGTATAAACGCGATTAATCGCGTCTGTACTTTTTTCTCCCCCTTCTTCTTCAAAACTGAGAACACCTGTATCAGAATCAATATATATAGGCTCAGGTTTCTTTTCTGGATGGGGCCATTGAGTCGCGCCTTCCGCTTGTAATTGCTCGTGACTGATACCTGTCATATCGCAAGGACGGTTGCAAGTCAGGAGTACAAACTCAGTATATACCTCAGCCGAGTTTGTAAAAGAAAATTCTCTCTCAAAACCTAAGCGCCGACCAACTTCGGCAAAAATTTCCCAATCTGCTTTCGCTTCCCCAAGCGGTGCGCGGAATGCTTTAGATAACGTGACTACTCGTTCGGAGTTTGTCATCACGCCAGTTTTCTCACCCCATTGGGCTGCGGGTAAGAGGACGTGAGCGTAAGCAGCGGTTTCTGTTGGATAATAGGCATCTTGATAGATTGTAAAAGGCGATCGCCACAATGCTTTCTTTGTCCGCTCTAAATCCGGCATACTCACAGCCGGATTAGTCGCCGCAATCCACAGTAAACCGACATTACCATTTTCTAACTCGGTAATCATATCCCACACCGACAAACCGGGATTTGGGGAAATTTGCCCTGGCTTGAGTCCCCAAAATTCCTCAACTTCTTGGCGGTGCTGGGCATTTTTCACCGTGCGATAACCGGGTAACAGATGTGATAAACCTCCGGCTTCTCGTCCTCCCATCGCGTTTGGCTGACCGGTCAAGGAAAAAGGTCCTGCTCCAGGCTTACCAATTTGTCCGGTCATTAAGTGCAAATTAATGATAGTTCTGACTTTAGCTGTACCTTCCGATGATTGATTGACACCCATTGACCACATCGACAGCACCCGCTGTGATTGACCCCAGTAGCGAGCTGCTGTTTCTAAATCTTCAACGCTGATACCGCAGCGATGGGCTACCACGTCTGGGGAATAATGGCGAATCACCTCAGCATATGCGGGGAAGTTGCTGGTACAGTCCTCGATGAACGCGGGATCAATGTAATTCCAGCGCATCAATAAGTGAGCGATACCGTTCATCAAGTCGATATCTGTACCGGGACGAATCGCTAAATGTAAATCTGCGGCTTCTGCGGTTGGTGTGCGTCGCGGATCGACGACAATCATTTTGACTTTGCGATTTTTTTTGTGGTACTTCTCCAATCGGTTGAAAATGATTGGGTGACATTCAGCCGTATTCGTGCCTATTAAAAAGGCACAGTCGGTTAATTCTAAGTCATCGTAACAGCACGGGGGACCATCTGCGCCGAAGCTTTGAATATAGCCAGCTACAGCGCTAGACATGCATAAGCGAGAGTTAGCATCAAAGTTGTTTGTACCCAAACACCCTTTCATCAGTTTCTGAGCGATGTAATAGTCCTCAGTTTGAAACTGACCGGAGCCGTACATACATAAAGCTTCTACTCCTTGGGTAAAGCGCACAGTTTGAATGCGCTTGGTGATGAGATCAAAAGCTTCATCCCAAGTTGCGCGGCGAAATTCCTGTTCTAAGGAGTCTCGTACCATTGGGTAACGTAATCTATTCTTATCTAAAGATTCGGCGATGGTTGCGCCTTTAACACACACCATACCTTGGCTCGATGGGTGCGCTTTGTCACCCCGCACCCGCCAAATAGGAGTTCCTTGGCTATCTCGATTAGTCGCTTTGCCATGTTGCGCTGGAGGCGAAACTTCTAGTCCACAGCCGACACCACAGTAAGGACAGACGGTTTTGGTAATTTCAGTCATGGCGTTTGCACTCTCATTCACCAATTGTCTAAATGTTGAACAATAAGGTTTGTAGAGACATAATTAAAAGGAAATAACTGTGTTTACAAACCTTTGAGATAAAATTCGCATCCGAGAAAATATGATGGTTTCTGTTAAGAAAATTTATCAAATTCACTTGGAAAACTTCCGGAAGTTTTCTCGATAGTATTTTTACTCATTGAATATCAATTAAAAGAAATAAAATGTATTTAATGATACTTTTTATTCATGAAGTTGTCGTTTTTTTGTTATGCACTTTTGACAATTTAATAACTAAATCTTTGAGAAAAATACAAGTTTAACCACAGATAAACACAGATACACACAGATTTATTTTCTGTGTGTATCTCAGGTGAGATTTGTAGAAGTTTATTAGTAGTAATTTAAAACCAACTAACTACTAACTAAATCTTATTCTTCCAGTAAAATGGAAGATTTTGGGGTTGCAGTTTCTAATGATTCAGCATCGGAAGCGCCAGCGAAAGAGCCTTTCGGTTCTTTCAGGAAGAAGGCACACATAAAGGCGCAGATTAAAGCAGCTATACCCATTGTGCTAAAGAGAGTTGGTGCATCAGTTAAGCTGAAGATTGTCAGATAAACGACACCGCCAAAATTACCATAAGCGCCGACATTACCAGCAATTTGACCTGTGGCTTCTTTCTTAATTAAAGGTACAATACCGTAGGTTGCACCGCAGCCAGCTTGGGCAAAATATGCGGCTAATATTGTGACAGCGATCGCCACCGGAATGGGCCAGTTTTTGTTAATGAAATGTGCCATCAAATAACTGACACCAATACCAACGCTGATAATTGTCATTGTCCATTTGCGAGAGCGAAATTTATCAGAGATTAAGCCACCGCTAGGACGAGAAATTAAGTTCATGAAAGGATAGATAGAGGCAATCATCGCCGCTACCACATGCTCTAAACCAAAGGTTTTTTCAAAAAACGCTGGCAGCATGGAAACGGCAGCAAGTTCAGAACCAAAGTTAGTTATGTAAGTGAATTCGAGTAAAGCTACTTGACCAAATTGATAGCGTTCGGGAGGAGCATAAGTTTTCTTGCCAGTTAACAGTTCTCGGTTAACTTTATAAGCTTGGTAGCTTTGGTAAGCAAATAATCCTGCTAACGCAACCCAAGCCAAATACATTTGGCTTTGATTTAAAAACTCAATGTTCTTTTGTTCCAAGCGCCAAGCTAATAAACCTAAAGCGAAAATCAAACCAAAGTTTGAGACAATCATCGCCCAGAAGCTTTTGATACTGGTTACTTCTAAAGAACCATTTTTCTTAGGACGTTTGTAAGTTTTGCCAGTCGGCGTATCTTGAACGGTGTTGAAATAAATTACACCATAAATTGCGGCAATGATACCTGTAAGAGCGATCGCCAAACGCCAGTTAGAAGCGCCACCAGTCATAAAGCTAGCTACAACTGCAATCAACGGCAGGGCAAACTCAGCGCCGAAAGCACCAAAGTTACCCCAACCGCCATAAATGCCTTGGGCAATTCCCATATCTTTCGCGGGGAACCATTCCGCCACCATACGAATACCGACGACAAACCCAGATCCGACAATTCCCATCAACAAGCGACTGATAACCAATTGGTTAAAGTTTTGCGACAACGCCGTAGCCAAACAGGGAACCACTGCAAAAATCAGCAGTATTGAGTAAGTTTTTCTCGGACCAAAACGATCCAAAAGCATCCCAATGATAATCCGCGCCGGAATTGTTAGCGCCAAGTTGCAGATACCCAAAGTTTTAATTTGTTCGGGCGCTAATTGTAATTCCTTACCAATGGTTGTTGCAAAGGGAGCAAAGTTAAACCAACAAACAAAGGTGAGAAAGAAGGCAAACCAAGTCTGATGTAAGATGCGGTATCGACCGTTAAATGAAAGTAATCCTTTAAGCATTATTAAAAACCTTCAGTAAAAAACCGAAAAATTGCATAAAAAAGCTGGGGACAATCGTGAAATTGCCCTGAACAAACTTAGGAGGAGCAAAGTTGTAGAGACGCGATTAATCGCATCTGTACGGGAGTTAGGAGGAAAGAGTAAATTTTTGATTCTGACTCCTGCCTTCTATCTCCTATCTCCTGTCTCCTGTCTCCCGTCTCCTGAATTCCAGTTTTAGACTATGACCGCTTCTCGCAAGCGTGCGCCGAAGCTTTCAATTAGCAGTTGGCGTAATACTGGCTGTAAGTCTTCGCAGGGTATGCCTTTGGTGACACAAGTTCCCAAATGTGCCTCTTTACCAACTTTGCCACCCATATAAATGTCAACTCCTTCTACAGGTTTGCCATTTTTACGTGCTTTGGTTCCCATTAAGCCGATGTCTGCAACTTGCGGCTGTCCACAGGAGTTAGGGCAACCTGTCCAGTGAATTCGCACACTTTGAGTGAATGTTAACTCGCTTTCCAATTCTTTAATCATCGCTAAAGCGCGGTTTTTGGTTTCGATGAGGGCAAAGTTGCAAAATTGTGCGCCTGTACAAGAAACTAGCGATCGCGTTAACGTACCAGGCTCAATTTTAAATCTTTCTAACAAAGGCTCTGTCAAAAATGTTGCTAACCTGGAATCAGCAATATTAGGGATAATCACGTTTTGTTCAACCGTCATGCGGATTTCACTGCTGCCGTAAACTTCCGCTAAACGTGCGATTTGAAACATGTCATCGGCAAATAACCGACCGACAGGAACATTAAACCCTACGTAGTTTAATCCGGGTTGCTTTTGTTTGTATACGCCGATGTGGTCGCGTTTTTCCCAGTCGATTTCGTCTTTTGCCGCTGCGCTGATTAATGGCTTACCCAAACGGTTTTCGACTTCTGAGCGGAATTTGTCTAAACCACACTCATCAATTAGCCACATTAAGCGCGATTTTTGGCGATTGGCGCGTAAACCGCGATCGCGAAAAACTTCCAAAATCGCTCTACATAGAGCGACTACATCCTCTGGTGGCACCCAAGCATTTAAAGGAATCGCAGCATCACAGCGTTTGGCAGAGAAAAAGCCACCAACCAAAACGTTAAATCCGAATTGGCGTTCAGAACCTTCTTGTCCCTCTTTAAATGCAGGCACGAAAGCCAAATCGTTAATTTCCGCATGAACTGAGTTGTCCCGTCCAGCGGTGATGGCTATGTTAAACTTGCGCGGCAGGTTGCTAAATTCTGAGTTCCCAACCCCATTGTTGGTAATCATGTCTTGAATTTGCTGTACCAACTCTCGCGTGTCAAACAACTCCGAAGCATCCAACCCCGCTACGGGATCACCTGTGATGTTGCGAACGTTGTCCATTCCTGACTGCACAGTTGTTAAGCCAACAGCCTCAAATTTATTAAAGATATCTGGTAAATCTTCAATGCGGATGCCCCGCAATTGGATATTCTGTCTGGTAGTGATGTCAGCGTAGCCGTCTTCGCCATAACGCTGCACTACTTCGGCTAACACACGCATTTGATGAGAAGTAAGAATACCGCTAGGCATCCGCAACCGCATCATAAACTTGCCGGGAGTGACTGGGCGAAAAAACACACCCAGCCACTTTAGCCGATGGTCGCGGTCGGTTTCGTCCATTGCTTCCCAGCCCAAGGAGGCAAATTTTTCGATTTCTGCTTTAACCGCGAGTCCATCTTTTTCTGCCTTTAATTTCTCGAACTTGTTTAAGCTGGGTGTGGTGGTAGTTGCTGTGTCTGTCATGAGTTGACTTCCGTTGCTTTATTGCTAGTTCGCGCTTAAATATCTGGATGTAGTTTTATCGGTTTGTCGATCTACGATTTTTAAGTTGGCGGAAGGTATATCTATTTAGAGTAAATTTTTGAGTTTTAGGACATTGCAAATTAGTCAAAGCTCTTTTGTTACCAAACTTGTAACAATTTGCTTACTTTTAAGATTAAGCTTCTATGAATGTTAAAATCGTATAAATAGCTACTAAATTTTCGTAGACTTGACGAAAATGTATCGAGATGATGCATTTTCTGCATCAAAAAACTTCTAAGGGCGATCGCAAGCCGCGCACTTAATTTAAAAATCGCACCTGTATAACAATGGGGAGACAGCAACGACGAATAAATTGTTGAATGTCTCTGTTGTCTATTGTTTTGACTTAAAAGTGCGACGCTGCAATTAAACATCGATTTTGAGATAAGTTATGTAAGCGAAAACTTACAGGCAATTTTGCCTTTTATGAAACGTCGTGATTTTATTAATTGGGTGGGTTTGGGTTGGCTAGCAAGTTCTCTACCTGTAGCGATCGCTGCTTGTTCTTCTCAAACAACTTCACCAAAATCCTCAGCCTCTGGAGATTGGCAAACAGTCGGCACTTCCCAGGAATTAGATAAGACTGGTCAATTGCTTGTCAAAAACTCACCTGTAGGGGCTGTGTTGGTCGTCGGTACATCTAAAATTAAAAATTTGAAGGCTGTTAACCCCACCTGCACTCACGCAGGTTGTACGGTAGTCTGGGAAGCAGAGGCGAAAAAATTCTCCTGCCCCTGTCATAATTCGGAATTTGGAGCTGATGGTAAAGTCCAAAAAGGACCAGCCACAAAACCGCTAACAACTTACGCCACCAAGATTGAGGGAAATTCAGTTTTGGTGAAATAGTTAGTCGATAGTGGATAGTGGTTAGTAGAACAACCAACAATTAACAACTAACAACCAATTAATTGTGAATAACATCAAGCAGCTTTTGGTGCAAGCGCAGGCAGCACATGATGCAGCTGATTGGTCACTAGCCTTGCAATGCGTCCAACAGTTGATTCTGGGAGAGGACTCTACACACCCAGAGATAGTCAAAAATCAAGAATATTTGCAGGAATTAGCACTATCAATTCTAGAAATGGGGGATTTTCAGCAACGCTGGGAAATTGCCAAACTGTTTGTCCGTTTGGGAAATGTTGCTATAACCCCGTTGATTGAAATTCTAGAAGATGAAGATGCAGAGGAAGAATTGCGCTGGTATGCAGTGCGAATTTTGGGCGATCTAAAAAATCCAATTGTCATTGCACCTTTGGTAGAATTTCTTAAAAGTAGTAATGATGAAGAACTTAAGGCGATCGCTGCCGGCGCATTAGGACAAATTGGACAAAGTGCGATTACTGCTTTATCAGAACTTTTGGCATCAGAAAATACACGACTTTTGGCAGTGCGATCGCTTTCTTACATTCGGCAACCTGAAATCATTGCACCTCTATTGAGTGTGGTGCAAGATCCGCTAGTTGAAATACGCGCTATAGCCATTGAAGCTCTCAGCAGCTTTCACGATCCACGTATTCCACCGATTCTTTTAAAGGCTTTAACTGATGTTGCAGGGGCAGTCAGAAGAGAAGCTGTGCTTGGGTTGGGTGTTCGCTCTGACTTACACTCAAGTTTAGATTTAGTGGCGAAACTGCAACCCAAACTTTATGATTGTAATCTAGAAGTTGCTGAAGCAGCGGCGGTTGCACTCTCGCGGATGGGTAGTGATGAGGCTGCCGAAAACTTATTTCAAGCGCTAATATCGCCCCAGACACCGATAAAATTACAACTAGAAATTGTCCGCGCTCTGGGTTGGGTAAAGACATTATCTGGTTTGGAATATCTCCAAGAAGCATTTAATCAACTTTCTTCACAGACGCTGTGGTTAGAAATTGTCACAGTTTTAGGACGAGTCAGCAATTCAACATTAACTGCTGCATCGGCAGGAATTTTGCTTTCAATACTGCGATCGCAGCATCCAGCAGTTGAGATTGTTTCAATTAAAAGTGCGATCGCTTTATCTTTGGGACAATTAGGCAACATTGACGCAATGGAGGTATTGATTTCTCTACTAGCAGAGAATAATGAAGTCGTCAGACTGCACATCGTCGCTGCATTGAAGAATCTCGCACCAGAAACCGCTTATCAACAATTGCAACAATTATTAAATAGTCCCACACTTACACCAGATTTACGAAAAGGAGTTACCGCAGCTTTGGCGGAATGGTAAAGGGCATGGGGCATGGGGCATTGGTAATTGGTAATTGGTAATTGAGAATTGAGAATTGAGAATTGAGAATTGAGAATTATTTTTATTACCCATTGCCCATTACCCATTGCCCATTGCCCATCAACATGCCAAAATGTGGACGCGAAATTAATACATCGGTATTTAGTGTGTTTAAATTTTTTACTAAACTTGATTACCTGCTAAAAGAAACTTTCCTCGGTTTGCTGCGGGGAGGTTGGATGAATTGGGCGGCGATAAGTACCGTCACGGTGTTACTATTTTTATTCGGCTTGAGTCTGCAAAGTTCTTGGCAATTAGAAAAGCTTCTCAACCAATTTGGTAGCCAATTAGAAGTATCAGTTTACCTTGATGCGGGTGCGCGCTTTGAAGCGATCGCTCCAATAGTTGAGAAATTACCTGAAGTTGCAGCAATGCAAACAATCAGCAAAGAGCAAGCTTGGAATAAGCTAGTTAAGGAACTAGGAATTTCTGATATTGAAGGTGCTACCCAGCAATTAGGCGATAATCCCTTAGTTGATGAGATTAAGGTAAAGGCACGTAACTCGCAAGTTGTCCCCACTTTAGCGACGCAACTTGCTAAAATACCTCAAGTTAATGCAGTGCAGTATGTAGATGAAGCTGTGCAACGCATCGCTCAGTTACATCAAGGGTTAAATTGGATTACTTTAACAGTTACTATCATCTTGACTTCAACGGCGATCGCTGTCACTAGCACGACAATTCGCTTAATTGTTTTGGCTCGACGTCGAGAAATTGAAATCATGCAACTTGTGGGTGCAACTTCGACTTGGATTTACCTACCGTTTATTTTACAAGGAATTGCTTTTGGTTTAGTTGGGGGTGCGATCGCTTGGAGTTTCATTTCTCTAATTCAGCACTTTGTCAGTAGTTCGCTCAACTTACAACCTGAGTTTATCCAATTTATTACCAACGGTTTGCAACTCACTACCGCACAAACTTTATTATTTCCTTTGATTCTCCTCAGTTTTGGTGCCACAGTCGGATTATTAGGAAGCTTATTTGCAGTGCGCCGATTTGCTAGATAATGGGGTGTTGGGCATTGGGTATTGGGCATTGGGGAGCCAGTGCCGTGCGGAGGTGTCCTCCGTTGTTCGCGCAGCGTCTCCCTAAGGAGAGGCAACTGGCGTCATTGGGCATAGGTAAGAAGGTTATTTTTAATCACCAATCCAAAATCTAAAATTGCTATGCGATCGCAATGGGAACGTTTGCTGCAAAATCTCGGTGTCTGGAAAGGTTCATTCAGGCGTTTTTCTCCCCAAGGTGAATTGGTGAATGATACTCCTTCGGTTGTCTCCTTGGAAGGCTTGAACAATAATCAGACTATTCGCCAAATTATCCGTCTGCGGGAAGACGAAAAAGTTTTAGAATATAGTTCTGTAGGACGAAGTGTTCTATTTTTTGAAAATGGGGAGTTTTCGCAAGGTTCGATTCAGCTAGCACCATATTCTGAGTTTGGTGCCGAATTTGGATTTATTCAAAAAAATCACCGCTTACGCTTGGTGCAGATATTTGATAAAAATGGTGATTTAGACCAATTTACCTTAATTAGCGAACATTTGGCGGGAACTGAACCACCAGAACGCGCACCTTTAACGATAGATGACTTGTTGGGAGAATGGCACGGCGAAGGTGTAACAATATATCCTGATTGGCGATCGCCTGATACTTTTTCTTCTACTTTACAATTACGACTTGATGCTGGACGATTAATTCAAAGTTTAACCTTTGGCGATCGCACAATTACCTCAACTGCGACAATTAAAGGCTCTATAATTCACTTTGATCAAGATCCCCAAAAACAGGTGCAAGTATTACTCTTACCTGATGGTGCTTCTGCTAATTGTCCAGTTAAAGTGCAATTACGTCAAAGCTTTATCTTAGAAGTCGGTTGGTTAATCGAACCTAACTTACGCCAGCGGATGATTCGCAGTTACAGCGATAAAGGCGAATGGGTTAGCCTCACCTTAGTAACAGAAAGGCGAGTTTAAGAGCTATGTATTATACTCATACTCAAAATAAAAGCGCTCTTTGCGCTTACTACCTTCTTAAATCTTAATTTTTGACAACGGATTAAACAAGCTGGAAAATTCACCTTCTTTAAATGTCTCATCCCAATTTGTGGGTAGACGAAAAGGATTAGGATTTTCCCGTGTGGGTATCCGCATGAAGATGTACTCACACTTAACTTTATCTAACTTAGTTTCCGAAGTAATCAGCCAATCGTTGATATAAGCACCTGTAAGAGTCGCACCTCTCAAATCGGTTTTGTCTAATTGCGTTTGTACCAGGTTTGCTCTAGAAAAATCTGCATCTTGCAAATTAGATGCACTCAGATTCGCTCCTATTAAGCTAGCATCTTTGATGTTCGCTGCCTGCAAATTTATATTTTGCAAGTTCCAGCCATTCAGGTTTTTGTTTTGTAAGTCTTTCGTAACCAACAATTCTCGTAATTGCAGATCATCAAGATAAGTTGCTCCCACAGCCGCAAGATGTAACTTTTTCGCTTGATACCAGCAGGTGCGTATCAAAATAGCTGTGATGAAGTTTGTATTTTTTAATCTCGCTTCGGTAAAATCCGCATCTGTTAAATCGCAGCCTTGAAAGCTAGTTCCATATTTTGCGACTAAAGCGATCGCTAAATTCCGAGTTAACCTTTGCTTTTCATCTCCAAATAAAGCATGACAACTGGCGTAAGCGCCCAGTAATACTACTGTTATTCCCACTAATAACGCTACACCACCAGCCGGAAAATTCACCATTGCTGCTGCCACAGCCACAGCCCCGGCTATTGCCCCCGCTACTGACACTGTTACTGTTACTGCTAGCAATCCAGCAATAATTCCGGCAAATGCGGCAGAGCCAATTATGATTACTGCCCCTGCCGCCACAATTACTACTGAAACCGATGCGGTCACAATTACTGCTACTATTGTTGCTAATTCCATTGCCCTTGGAACTGCTACTCCAACCCAAGCTACTGCTATTATACCTGCCCAGGCGATCGCCGCCAAACCTGCCCATGTTATCATCATTACCAAAAACCCGCAGGCTGCTGACAATCCTCGGCGGATAATGGTAATAAAAAACGCTGACAATACCATTAAGCTAATTACGACAACATAAATATTTTCGCGGTGATTGTTAACCAGAAGAAATCCTAATAGCGAACCACCGACAGCCGATAAAAGCCCGGATATTGCCGATAGTAGTAATGCAAATATTACCAAAGCGATCGCCCAACGGCGTTGTAAACCTGCTTTCGCATCCTTAAAATTTGCACCCGTGAGAATCGCACCACTAAAATCTGTACCACGAATATCTGAATTAGAGAAATCTGCGCCTGTTAAGTCTTGCCCTTTAAAGGATTTGCCTCTGAGCTTCGCACGGCGATAGTTTTGAGCCATGTTCAATTTGAACAGAGTGGGACACTTTTTGCTACAGGTTGTAGGATATCAGTTTTTGGTGAGTTTATTTCTGTTATGTATTTAAATTTTGAAATCTAGCTTTACAAGCAGTTGGCGACAGGTATTTGGTTGCATATCCGCTAGCTGGCTGGCGTACCCTATCGTTCTGTAGAATAACAAATAGCAGTGTAGAACTCACTCCTCGTAAAGAAACCTTAAATGGTACAGACCCCTGCTAAACCGCTTACTCTAAGTGAATTCCTGGATCTGCCAGAGACAGAACCTGCCAGTGAATACATTGATGGGCGTATCATCCAAAAACCCATGCCGCAAGGAGAACACAGCGCAATTCAGACCAAGTTAGCACCTGCAATTAACTTGGTCGTAAAACCCAAACAGATTGCGCGGGCTTTTTGTGAGCTTCGCTGTACCGTTGGTGGACGCTCAATTGTGCCTGACATTTCTGTGTTTATGTGGGACAGAATTCCACGCAAAGAAAATGGTGGGGTTGCTAATGTCTTCTCAATTGCCCCAGATTGGACAATTGAAATTTTATCTCCTGATCAAAGTCAAACTAAAGTTACCAAGAATATTCTGCATTGCCTTAAGTATAAAACTCAGATGGGATGGCTGATTGATCCTGAAGAGCAATCTGTGTTTGTCTACTTGCCAGATCAACCAACCACTTTTTACGAAGAACTAGGAACACAGTTGCCAGTGCCAGAATTTGCTAAGGATTTCAGCCTAACAGTAGAAGGTTTATTTAGCTGATTGCTAGAGTGACCAAACAAAGGATGAAGGATAGATGTTGGGTTTTCTAGCGTCAACCTAACCTAGAAGATCAGCGATCGCACTTTTGTAATACAACCAGAAAGTGCAGGAACTTCTGCCCAGAAGCTTCCTTCCTTTGCTGGATAAATGACTGCTTTGATTTTCATGTACTTATCAAATTGTCACCCAGCCTATACTAGGAACTATATCTGCTTGTTCTCAAGTTGGGCAAAGTTTTTATAATTGTTGTAACTAACATCTTTAGCATTTTTTCTGCTGAAATATGGGCGAGGCAAAACGTAGAAAGCAACAAGACCCGAACTATGGTGAATCTCTAATTTTCTGTGATTATGACAAGATTATTGAGAGTAAGAACTTAGAAGGTGTCTTCGTTTCTGACGCTCCTAATACAGGTCAGGGCTTTCTTTGCTCTGCTGTATTAAAAGATAAGAAAGCTGATATCAAATGTATAGCTCCTCCTAAACTGGAAATTGACTCACGTTATCCTCGAAGGGTGTTTGTTGTAACTAGTGATGGCAATGCTCATCACATTGCTAGTGCAGTTGAGGGTAAACCTGTCATTAGAGTTTTGAAGGTAATCATTGAGACTTCCCCGATCAAAAGTGAAGATGGAGTGCCTTTAATGCCTATAATCCCAGTTTCTGAGTTTACAGCAATGCTACGACGATATAAGGAATTTCTTTAATAAGAATGTATAAATGTTATTTTTTATAAAAAATAACATTTACGTTGCAAAGCTTGGTTGAGTAAAGTTTGATATTCATCATCATCAACTCGATAAGCGCCAAACCTTTCCAAATGGGGATTCATCATTTGGGCATCAAACAGGACAAATTTAGAAAGCTGCAATCTTTCTACCAACTTCACCATTGCCACCTTAGAACCTTCAGGAATGCGGTAAAACATCGACTCGCCAATAAAAGCGCCGCCGATCGCAATTCCTAAAATTCCTCCAGCCAGTTCATCACCTTGCCAAGTTTCAAAACTATACGCCCAACCAGCTTGGTAAAGTTCCCAATAAATTTCTTCTAATTCTGGTGAAATCCAAGTTGTATCGCGGTTAGCGCACCCAGATACCACAGCCTTAAAATCACGGTTAATCGCCACAGAAAAACGCTCTTGATTAAGAACACGTCGCAAAGACTTGGGGTAGCGGAATCGCTCATCCAAAGGAATTAAAGTGCGATCGCGACTGCCATACCACTCCAAGCCATTGCTGTCATCAGCCATGAGAAAATAGCCTTGAGCATAGCCTTGAATAATAGCAGCGATATCATATTGCATACGTTAAGCGCAAAATAAAAAAAGCCATCCTCCACGTATCACTCTGCGTTTAAGATAAAAAAAATGACTGAACCCATTCGCTCAATCACCCTGCCACCGTCAAAAAATCCCCAACAAGAGGGAGAATGGTTGCGAGAAAACCTGTTGCGGTGGCTAGATACAGAGTTTATCCCCGAAGCCGTAAATCAAATTATCGCCCAACGTGCAGGACAGATTTTTGTCCGCCAACGCATGGAAGGAGAAAATGACCTGGGTTCTCTGGTAATAGCCATTGTCACAGAGATGCAGGCATTTGATTTTTCCAAAAGTTTTTATGGAGAGTTTGCGATCGCCAACGCCGTCAGCGATCTACTCTTAGAAAGTCTCGGAATTGATAAGTGTTGTGGGGAATAAAATTTGGTGAGTAGTTAGTAGTTAGTCGTTAATGGTTAGTAATTAGTGGTAAACAATTATCAATTATCAACCAAGAACTATCAACCAAGAACTATCAACTAACAACTGACTACCAACTAGACTTAACCACACCAGGTAAAAGACCTTCGTGTGCCCATTCGCGCAGCACATTCCTAGATAGCCCGAAATCGCGGTAAACACCTCTAGAACGACCAGTTACCCAACAACGGTTGTGCTGGCGAGTAGGAGCGCTATTGCGGGGTAGCTGTTGAATTTTCCGGTGAACTTCCAGCTTATCAAGCGGAGATTCAGTATTTCGGAACTCTTCCAGCAATGCTTCCCGCTTTTCCGCATACTTTTCAGCTATTCTGACGCGCTTTTTCTCGCGCTCAATCATGCTCTTTTTTGCCATATACTTTTTACTTATTTAAAGACAGCATTTTCTATTCTATCGGATGGTATTGACAAATGGGGCATTTTTAAGAGGGGAAAAGGGCATCGGGTATGAGGTATTCGGCATGGGGCATTGGTAATAATTCTTTTCCTTTCCTCTTTCCCTTTTCCCCTTTCCCCTTTACCCTTTACCCTTCCTTGCTAGCAGAAGGACATAATTCAGCCAATTGACATGCAACGCAAGCGGGCGATCGCGCTTTACAAATAGCTCGACCATGATAAATTAGTCTAATTGACCAATTTTCCCAATCTGGTTGCGGCAATAACTCTATCAAATCTAGCTCAATGCGGATCGGGTCTGTATGTTTAGTTAAGCCCAAACGCTCGCTGAGTCGCTTGACATGAGTATCTACCGTCACGCCAGCATTAATGCCATACGCATGAGCTAGCACCACATTAGCCGTTTTCCGTGCCACGCCCGGAAGCTGTAAAAGCTGTTCCATCTGGTTGGGCACTTGCGAGTTAAACTCTGTGACAATCATCCGACAAGCAGCTTGGATATTCTTCGCCTTATTGCGATAAAACCCAGTTGAACGCACCAAGTTTTCTAACTCTGTCAAATCGGCGATCGCCAAACTAGCTGCATCGGGAAATCTTTCAAATAAAGCTGGTGTTACTTTATTTACTCGCTCATCTGTACATTGAGCGGAGAGGATTGTTGCCACTAACAACTGCACAGGCGTTGAGTAGTTCAAAGAGCAAGTCGCATCAGGATATAAAAGCTTCAGGCGTAGAAGAATTTCTCGCGCCCGTTGCTTTTTAGATAACCTTTTGCGGGTAGTGCTTACTGGAATAATTTTTGTACCCACTCCAACTGCGTAGTTTCTTTAACTATCAGAAAAAGCCCTAAACCTAAAAGTAGCACCAAACCAGTTTGCATCACACCTTCTTGAATGCGAGATGGCAAAGGTTTACCACGCACACCTTCAATCAGCAAGAAAGCCAGCTGTCCTCCATCCAAAGCCGGAAGAGGCAAAATATTGATAATAGCCAGGTTAATGCTGATAATTGCGGCAAAAGAGAGCAAGTTTGCACTGTCATCAGCAGCCAATTTTGCACCTACTTTGACAATATTAACTGGTCCAGAAACTTGTCCAGCAGTTTGTTGAAAGTTCGTGATTAACTGTCCAAAACCATTAACCGTACCTACAACTAATTGCTGAAATCTTTTCGCAGCAATGCTAAAAATTTCTAAGGGATTGCCGGGACGACGATAAACCGGTGTACCATTTGCACCAAGTTGAATACCAATCAAACCTTTGCCATCAGGTCCTTTTTCAGGCGTTAATTTTAGGGTACGTTGTTGATTTTCGTGCTGAACTGTCAATTCAATTGGCTGATTTGGATGATTTTGAATTTCTTGCCTGAGTAAAGTGCTGGAATTTTCCGAAGCCGGGAGTTCTTTACCGCCGACAGCAACAATAATGTCTCTTTCCCTAATTCCCGCTTGGTAGGCGATGGATTGTTCATTAACAGGCTGTACAAGTACACCTGGCTGGTAATTGATTTTCTCCGGAATACCAACGACACCCAACTGAATAACTAGTACTAAATAAGCAAATATTAAATTTGCTATCACTCCCGCACTGATGACGATCGCCCGATCTAAAATTGGACGGTTACGCAGCAGATTCGGGTCATTCGGCGGAATATCACTATCCGGGTCATCATCGGGAAAACCAACAAAGCCACCCAAAGGAAAAGCGCGGAGAGCATATTCAGTTTGTGAACCTTGGTACTTGAAAATAGTTGGACCAAAACCTAAAGAAAAACGGTTGGCGTAAATACCTTGAGACCGTGCTGCGATAAAATGTCCCAGCTCGTGTACCAAGATCAGAACAGCCAAGACTGCGATCGCTGCTAAAACTGGCATAGAGAAAATTAGTGAACCTATTGAGCTATATATACCTTTATTGTGAACTACCCACACTGACTCGGAGTACCGAGTACAGTGTTAGCTTCCAAATTCACAGGGGAATGCCGAAGAACGGACTTACGTCCTCCCTTCGGACTTACTTCCCCTCCATTGGCAGTGACGGCTGTCCCATCCGTCATTAGCATTCTGATACCCTCTGCTCTAATATTTGTCGCTGCATTTCCGTCTCTGTCATGGTGAGTACCGCACCTGCGGCAAGTCCATTCGCGCACATCCAGAGGTATTTCATCCATTTGATAAAAACAATTAGAGCAGAGCTTGGAACTAGGGAACCACCTAGATATCTTAATCAACTTCCCGCCTTTACGTTCTAGCTTGTAAGCTAAGAAATTGGCAAATGTTCCCCATCCAGCATCAGATATAGATGAAGCCAAATTTGACAAGCGAACCATGCCCAGTACATGAAGATTCTCTACTACGACAACTTGGTTTTCGTTGACTAGCTTTGTTGAAAGCTTATGTAGAAAATCCTGCCTTGAATTGCTTACTCGCTCGTATACCTTGGCAACTAGTTTTTTGTACTTGTATCTAACCTTGCTTTCGTCTTTTTTTCTGGCTAATTTTTGTTGTTTGCGTTTGAGGTTTTTCTCATGCTTGTGCAGATGCTTAGGATTGGCAAACTTAGAGACTTTGACACCATCGCTAACAATTGCAAAGTGTTTTAGTCCTAAATCGATACCTGCAACTTTGCCGTCTGTCGAGGCTTGTGGATTATCCCCTTCTACTTCAGACACAATAGATGCAAAGTATTTACCCGATGGGCATTTGTTAATAGTTACAGTCTTAATTTTTCCTTGAATTGGTCTGTGAATCTTAGCTTTAATTTCACCAATACCGCCAGGGAGTTTTACAACACCTTCTAAAACTTTTACGTTTTGAGGGTATTGCACAGACTGTTTATCCTTTTTTGATTTGAACTTCGGAAAGCCTGCACGTTGTTCAAAGAAGTTTTTGTAAGCAGTTACAAGATTGAGCGTTGTAGCTTGCAATGTCTGACTATAGCAATTGCCAAGCCATGCGGTTTCTTCACTCTTCTTTAACTGTGGTAGAAGTGCGTTGAGTGCTATTTGCCCGATTCCTTTACCTGTATCCTTATAAATCTCAATCGACTTATTCAGCGCGTAATTCCACCACCAACGGACACAACCAAAGGTTCTAGCTAATTGTATTTGCTGCTCATCGTTGGGATAAAGCCTAACTTTTACAACCTTACGCAGCACTCGATATCACCTCTTTATAGCAAACTAGTGTTGCTTATAACTACTAGATTAGCGCACATTTCGCGTGGATTTCGACAAAAGCTCAAGTATCATCCTCACCTTTGCCCCATTCCAAATTTACAAAACCTCTCTCCCGATATAACGTTGCAGTGCTTTAGGTATACGCACCGTCCCATCAGGTTGTTGATAATTCTCCAAAATAGCCGCCATTGTGCGTCCCACAGCCAAACCAGAACCGTTTAAGGTATGCACGAACTGAGTTCCCTTCTTACCAGCCTCTTTGAAGCGAATATCACCCCGTCGCGCCTGGAAGTCAATAAAATTAGAACAGCTAGAAATTTCTCGATATTTGCCAGATGAAGGCAGCCAAACCTCTAAATCATAAGTTTTGCAAGAAGAAAATCCCAAATCTCCAGTGCATAACTCTATAACTCGATAAGGCAACTCTAAAGCTTGTAAAATCGCTTCCGCATTTGCCACCAATTTTTCTAGTTCCTCAAAAGAAGTGCTGGGATGAACAAATTTCACCAACTCAATTTTGTTGAATTGATGCAGGCGAATCAATCCCCGCATATCTCGTCCATAGCTACCAGCCTCTCGCCGAAAACACGGAGTATAAGCACAGTGGTATATAGGTAAATCTTCAGCCGCGAGAATTTCACCACGGTAAAGATTAGTTACAGGAACTTCTGCCGTGGGAATTAGCCATAAATCATCATCAGCGCATTTAAAGCTTTCTTCGGCGAACTTAGGTAACTGACCTGTAGCCGTCATCGACTCAGTATTAACTAAAATCGGTGGACTAATTTCTATATAGCCAGCTTGAGTTTGGCGATCGAGCATAAACTGAATTAATGCCCTTTCCAACGCGGCACCAGCCCCTATCAGCGTCACAAAACGGCTTTGAGCAACTTTCACAGCTCGCTCAACATTCAGAATACCTAACTTTTCGCCAATTTCCCAATGAGGGAGAATATTCGGGTTCTGAGGAATATAATTATCACCCCAACGGCGTACTTCTACATTTTCTTCCTCATTCTTACCAATGGGTGTAGAGTCGCTTGGTAAGTTAGGAAGCGCAAGTACCAGTTCTTCAATTTTGGCTTTTAAGTCTTTTTCCTGGGGTTCGAGTAGACTCAATTGCTCTTTAATAAATTTACCCTCATCCCGCAACGCGAGAATTTCTGCTCCTTTCGGGTCAGAACCAGCTTTAATTTTTTTTGGGATTAAACCTGCAATTTCATTACTACGTGCTTGGAGTTGATTTCGCTTTCCCTCCAATTCCCGTTGTTGCTGATCCAACTCCGAAATAGGCTGAATGTCATATTTATTACCGCGACTATTCAACCGTTCCTGAACTAATTGGGGGTTTTCCCTTATTTGCTTAATATCCAGCACAGATTTTCTCAGTCTCTAGAATATAATCTTCCAGTCCAACAGATCAGCATATACTGATTTTGCCTTGCTATGACCGCAAAAGCAAATAGAACTTATGCAGTTGTAACGAAAAACAAGGGAGCAGGGGGACTCCTTGGAGACAAGGGGATAAGGAAAATTCAAAATTTAATACTCTCTTCCCCCCCTCTCCCCATCTCCCACTCAAGAGCACTCCTCATTGCGGTTTAGTAACGCGATTAAGTAGCCAAATCGTCCCAGCCAACCCGATAAAGTGAGCAACAAGGGTTTGCGTGTTTGCCTGTACAACAACAATATCTAGGGCACTAATAATTTGAGAAGGATTAATTTGTAAAAGTCCTGAACCTTGTTGCGGTAAAGTTAATGCCTTCGCCAACAAAGCGCCAACGATCGCTTCTGCGCCCACTAGCGCTAGTATCAATCCAACTAAATTGACTATTAACCCCGTTCGTAAGAGTACCATCGTCTCTGCCTTCCGGGGACGATTGTTAGGATTGGTGGATTGCAATTGTCTGGCGATTCTGGTATAACGAAAAGCCCAAAATATAGAGGCTGCTAAATTAATTACCGCAGCTACTGCAAAAAATATACCTAAACCAGTTCCCACAGCCGTTTGATTAGCATTCGTGTTGCGAATCAAGCTGGCAAACACCAAAATTCCGCTAGCAATTACCCCCAATACTAACTGCGCCCAAAAGCTAATCCATCCTGTAAGACGAAATGTTTGGGCTATTTCCGAAAGGGGTGAGGAAGAAGATTGCGATCTGGGCTTTTCTGACATAGCGATCACCAACGTGCGCTTACGCTTGCTAAATTTACTATCACACTTACCAGAAAGGATAAGAGTATCTCAAGTACACAAGTCAGTACTTAATCTCATCTGTGCTGTTGTCAACAGCTTCTTTCAGCTTTAAACCACTATTTCACATAGCTTAATTCTTTCGGATTGACACTGGGATAATCACCGTAAAAAAAAGTGTTTATTAAGTTTTAAAAAAAAAACGCATTTTGCATTTAAAATTGCTTAGACGGCATCTTATGCTTAAGCAGTTCTAACGATCTCGGCATCACTTGACACAAGGATGGCGGTATATTCGTTATCCCATTGCTCCTCATCACACCGCAAGCTCGCTTGGGTAGAGGTGTAATTTTTTGCGCCTCTAAAAGTAGCATACCCGTCCTACGTTTAACCGCAGGAACTGCTGTAATGTTTGCGCTTTGGCAATAAAGCCTTATTAGCGTTAAATATTTACTAATCAGGAGGGTAGCACTATATACTAACCATAGAAATTACAGGTTCAACAACTATAAGGCATTTTTTAGCCATTCACTAACCATGAAACTTGAGGATATATATCAATTCTTTGAGAATCCTCCGCCAACTTACCTCTGTCAGGAACTAGCAGTTTGTTACATTTTGCATATTTTGCTAGAAAGTGAATCCTACGGTACTGAGTTGATCCAGAAATTGGAAAACGAATATCCTACCTATAGGCTTTCGGACACTGTACTTTACAGTGCGATTAAATTTCTGGAAGACCAAAAGGCAATCACTGGGTATTGGAAGAAACTCGAAGGACGCGGACGCCCCCGGCGGATGTACCAAGTTTCCCCAGAATGGCTTTCTTTAGCGCAGGATTTAGCTCGGTTGTGGCAAGAATACATACAGCGGAGGACAAATTAACGAATAATTAATAATGAATAAGTCTCCTCCACTAAAAAACTAACAATTTCCTATGGATACTACTATTCTGCCATCCACGTTGCTGTTAACTGTGTTGTTATCGGTCGGGTTGTTTTTCTTTATCCGTGCCTCGACCAAAGACCGGATAGAAAAAGCGCAACTAGTGTCCACTCTCGACGAAGATACTTTAATGCCTAAAATAAAGGAGTATTTTCGATCGCGGTCTTACCGAGTGGCAGCGGTAGACTCTCAACAAAACCAAGTTACGTTTGAAGGGTTTGTTAGACCCAGCTGGTTTTTGGCTTTGTTTTTAACTTTTTTAGCAGCGGCGGGTATTACTTCTCTATCGTTAGTGTTGTCGCTGCTTTTTCCTAGCCTGAGTAAGGTGTTTGTAGGAATGGTACTGCTGTCGCCCTTGAGTGGTATTTATTATTGGAAAAAAGCCGGAAGACTTGAGAAGGTATTGCTCAAAGTAGAAGCAACTGAAAGCCAAAAAGACTTCCCAAGTAAAATAACTGTAATTGCCCATCGAGATGAACTCAGCGAGTTCCAGAGGGAATTACAGCTACAAATTTCCGAATAATCATTGTTTGAGCATGTTTCATGACTCAGATCTAGGCTGGTGACGAAAAAAACACTTTACCTGGGGAAAAAAATATTAAATTTCACTCGTAATGCCGTTGAAAGTTTCTTTTTGCCAAAGCAATAAACTTTCCGGAGGAAACATAACTCACTTTGTTATTACTTTTACGCGCTACTTGTGTGGTGCGTAAAATTATATTTGTTTCCAGAGGGGCTTTCCGCTTGAACAAATACTTGCTTTATCAAATTCGCGCTATAGGCGATCGCTTTATTCCCACTCCTTTTAAGTACAAAATAATACAAACAACCAACCCTGGCAAACAAGCGCAGTTTGATAGGGGTTGATTGTTTGATAATCTAGACTAGCTTGACTGGCAAATCAGCTGCAAACTTAAAAAAAATTGAAATTTTTAAATAACTGAACAATTTTGCCAGTTAATAATTGTCACAAGCCCCACTCAATCTGTAAGACAACTATTGATTTTTCAACGGCTAGCCAGAGCCATTTCTTGACCTGAAGGATTTTCTAATACCCTCAAGCTAGGAAACAGAAAATGGTTCTCTTCTACGTATTGAGCACCAAACAGCCCCTTTTCTGCCCAGAAATAACGGTCTGTGGTGTGTTCATTCCGCTTTACGAGTAGCAAGGCGGGCGGCAATATACCTTCAGCTTGAATGAATTTTCTCGCTGCTGTCACAGGCTTCTCTTCGCCGCTTTCGATGCTATATTGAGGCACATGCTCTAGGATACGTCGCCCTTCTTGGCGACGACGACTCTTCCGTTTGCGTCTCCTTGCCAACCTATTTTCCTCCTCTTTCAAGCTACACAGATTGTAGTGATAGCTACAAAATCCGTCGCTATTATATAAGTTCTAGTAAAAAAAATCAATAGTTTCTTAAGTTTTAATACAAAAAAAGTAATACTTGTGAATGTAAAGAAATTAAAAGGAACGAAGTATATAATCCCAAAGAGCAAAGCATTAGTTGCAAGTTTTAGTTAAGCTTTATTAAATGAATGAGGGAAAAACTAAGCTATGTTACTTAATCATCCCTCATATTCTGTAATTTTAAGCAAGATGTGAAAAATGTTAATGTCTGCCAGTTCTGAGTTTGTTACTCTGTGCCAAGAGCAAATCGCACTGTTAACCCAAGGACTGGGAGCAACTCTGAGTGTTGTATATTTGACACAAGAATTGGCAGAGGCGACGACAGGTGAAGCAAAACTAATTCCGATAGTGGTTTACCCGGATACGGCAGTAGTTCGGTTCATAGATGACAGTGCCGAGGCGACAGCACGCAAGTCCTTTATAGTGAGAAATGCTATAGCATTACCGAAGCTGAAGCAAAAGTTATTGCCACCATCAGCATCCCAAACGCCAAATGAGGCGCAACCGCCTTTACAAGAAGAATATGTATTAAATGGCAATCAAATTGTTTTACCTCTAATCCACGAGGGTGTAATGATGGGATTGTTGGTGACAGCCAGAGAAGACAGAGGATGGGATGAAAAAGAGCGCAGTGAAATTCAAAGAATAGCCCAAACTCTGGCGATCGCAATCATTTTAGATCAGCGTCGAGCCTGGTTAGAGCACTCCTTGAATCAACAACAAATTATCCAAGAAAAGCAACGGGATTTACTGGATAACTTATTGCATCAATTTCGCAACCCGCTTACAGCTTTGCGGACTTTTGGCAAACTACTTCTCAAGCGACTGCGATCAGGCGATCCTAACCGGGAAGTAGCCGCGAGTATAGTTCGAGAAAGCGATCGCCTCCAAGAATTACTGCAACAGTTCGATAAAGTCATTGATTTAACAGCAGCAGATTTAGCACCGTTCAAACTTCCAGATAAAGGAGTATTTGTAGAAGCAACTGTGCAAAACGAGCCAAAATCAGCGCTCTTATTACCCGGAAGCGAAGAAAAAGAAGCTGACTGCGCTTTAGTCGATATCTTAAATCCATTATTAGCGTCAGCCAAAGCGATCGCCCAAGAAAGAAAACTGCAATTAATTTCGGAAATTCCAGTAAATTTACCTTTAGTTCGCGCTAATTTCAAAACATTACGAGAAGTATTAAGTAATGTTATCGACAACGCATTGAAATACACTTTTGCTGGAGGTAAGATTTTAATTCAAGCAGGGCAAGAAAAACCTCATTTTTGCGGAATTGCCATCAGTGACAATGGTCCTGGGATTCCCCAACAAGATTTAGAACATCTCGGAGAACGACATTATCGAGGTGTACAAGCCGAAACAGAAATTCCTGGTTCTGGATTAGGGTTAGCGATCGCTAAACAACTAATAGAACAAATGCAGGGCGAAATTGAAGTTTTCAGCCCTGCAATTAACTCAGCTATTAAATCATCCGATGCGCCGGGAACCACTTTTATAATTTGGTTGCCGATTGTTGAGAGTTAGGAGTTAATTGATAGTAAATATTTGTTGGTTGAAGTGTTGGAGTATTGTTCTACTACCCACTACCCACTACCCACTACCAACTAACTACTAACTACTAACTATTTCAGTGAAACTTGGAAGTCTTGATTGATTGTCATTTGTAAATCAGTGTCTGGGTCGATTGCGATTAAGTCAACGCTCTTTTTACCAAAGAATAGACCAACCAACGCGCCGATACCAGCACCACCCAAGACTTCTTCTGCACGGATAGCGCGATCGCCTGTGACAGCAGAGACGGCAGCAGCGGCACCTGCGCCTAGTACAGTATTCTTAATAATTGCCGAAGTACTAGTGCCCTTTTTAACTGTTTCAGTTTTGCTAATTACTTCAGAAGTAGCGTTGATTTGATACTCTTGACCTGAAGGCAAAACTAATTTCTGAGCAACGAATTGAGAACCACCTTTAACTGGTTTAAGTTGACCGACAACTTGACTACCAGCAGGAATTACAATAGTTCCTTCTTGTGTTACCACATTTTGCGCCACTGTGAGTGTCAAAGGTGCTGTTTCTTCCTTAGTGACGAGAATTTTTTCTGCTTTGTCGTACTTGATAGGAATAGCTGTTCCTTGAGGGATTTTTACAGCTACAGGTGTGGGAGTAGTTGATTGAGTCGCGACAATGTAAGGCGAGTTAATTGCGGAAACTTGATTGGTGCTAACCAACGCTTGATAGATAAAAGCCGCTACCTGTGCTCGTGTGGCGGTTTGCGTAGGATTGAGGAAGTTAACATTAGGATAGTTGACGACAATTCGCTTTTCAGTCGCTGCTGCGATCGGACTGCGGGCATAGCCAGCGATATTAGAAGAGTCGTTGTAATATTGCAGAGTGCTTTCAGGGTTACTGTTAGCAGAATATTCTAGACCGTTGGCGAGGGAAACTAAAACTTGCTGCCGAGGAATAGCTTGGTTAGGCTCGAAGCGATTGCCGGGATATCCTGATAAGAAACCAGTGCTATAAGCTTGTTGAATAGCACTGTATGCCCAGTAATTGCTAGCTACATCGTTAAATCGAGTTGCTTCCCGTTTTGGCGCTTTTTGGAAAGCTTTGCGGATCATCGCGGCGAATTGAGCGCGGGTTACTGGTTCTTCTGGGCGAAATGTACCATCAGGAAAGCCAGCGATGACGCCTCGCTCTGATAATTTTTGAATAAACTCTCCTGCCCAATAGTTAGAGTTAACATCAGAAAAAGTTGTTTGAGCAAATGATGGTGCAGGTGCAATGAAGGGTGCTACAGCACCTGCTGTTACGCTCAAACTCATCAGTGCAGCTGTTCCAGATTTGCAGCGATTTAAACTAAACATTGAATCCTTCCTCCCCACAATACTCTTTTCTTCTGTTAATTAAAGACAATCTGTCAGATAAATAGTTCCAAGGTATTTCTGGCTTTTGTCAATAGTTTTAGTTGGCTATAACAGTCAAACTCTTGCTATTTTTTAGCCAACTTTCGGGCTATTTGCACCTAGTTAGATCAAGTTTATTTAATTGCTTTTTTAAAAAATTGCCTTTAAGCATGACAAACTACTTACTGATGAGCAGTCTGAGCAATGACATAAGTATTTAAATAATCCTTGATATTCAGTAAGACGTGCCGTTAAAAAAATAGTTGCGGAAAAATATAATTTTTTTTACTGTTTATTAATCTGGATTCAATCTCCGCCCAAACGTTGTAAAAGCCAATCCAATCTAGCTTTGGCAACAATTCACTTTTGATTAGGATAAGTATCGTTCTCAAATATAATGTCACCTAACTGACTGCCGACATCCCTTAATCTACTGGAAAGTAACAGTAAAGGTGCGTGATAAAAGCGGGAGGGAAAAGATACATTTAGTTGCAGCTTTGTGGCTAGCTAAGTTCTTCCGGGAGATGGACAACACAAGAGAGTCGCTGATAGCTTGGACAGTGGCAGAGGGTGGATGAAAATCGACATCCATACATTTTTCAGGCAACATCTCCAGTGGATAATCTAGCTAATCACATTTTGCACAAAAAAAATTGATATTATTTAATTACTCACTATAAAACCCATAACTTTTGATTTAGCGATAAAAGTCAATAAAAAGAAGGTAATCTTATCGCGCATATTTTGAGCATGGCTGGGTTTATACGGTTAGGTGTAAGAGATTACTATATTAAATTTGTCACTGAAAAAGTTAGGCGATCGCACACACATGTTAGAGTGGCGATCGCCTATAAACGATTATTAAATTCACGACTTAACTAAACTTAAGCCTAGTAATTGCTGCGGGATACTACCAAGTTAGAACGCAAAGTCACATTTAAATCTTGTTCTGGCTTGAGAACGAAGACATTAGTTTCCTTTTTCCGCAACAGCACACTTGCAGCAGCACCAGCTGCCGCACCACCAATCGGTTCTAAGGCTTGAATTCTGCGATCGCCTGTAATTAGTGAAATCGCACTTGCAGCACCTGCACCGATCGCTGCATCTGTTAAAATTCTACCTGTATCAGCTCCTTTGCTGATTTTTTCAGTTCTGGTAATTACCGGAGAAGAAGCATTTATATACTGACGCTGACCAGAAGCAAAAACTAACTCTTGAGCAACGAATTGAACAGCTTGTTTACCATTTCTAGTTACTGGTTGCAACTGTCCGACAACTTGAGTTCCCGCAGGAACTAATACATTTCTGGCGCTATCAATAATGTTGGTTGCAACTGTCAGTGTTAAGGGTACAGTTTCCCCAGGAGTAACAACAACTTTGTCTTTGTCGTAAGCTACAGGAAATGTCACTCCGGTAGGAATAGAAACTGATCTTGATTGACCATAAATGCGTTGTGCGCTAGCAGGTGTGGATACAAACATGGGGGCAATAGCACCTGTGCTAATTGCCATTAACATGAGTGCAGCCGTTGCATATTTCCAGCGGTTAGAGCGAGTCATAAGAGGGTTTCCGTTTGTTTTTATCATGTGTTTAATGACGTCGATTTACTGAGATTGTTTCTAAAACTTTTTAAACCTATCTATAGGCATATTCCGAAAGTAAAATAATTTCTCTGACGGAGAGTTTAAGTCCATTGTTCCTTGACACATTTATACTGCTGATAAGCCTAAATAAATCAAGGGTGAGACTCATTAATGACGCAATATTACCGAAATTGTTCCACAGTCTTTTTTACTGTTCATGCCCACATATGTATGCCATTGAATAGAAGCGAATCGGCTTACTGCGAACTCTTACTTATATTGTAGACAAATTTGCAATCTTATGCATAAATAGTTTCTTTTTACTTTACATTCTCCCCTTAAACTTCTCTTGGCGTAAGTTTTGTCATACTGAAATTCAGCAACACCAAATTTATAGTAAGTACAGATATTGTCTTGATACCTCGGTCAAGGTTAAACGAAAGCGATCGCAATTAGTTAAACCAAAATATGCCCTAGCGACTAGAAGTCGTGGCTATACAAACAAAACCCACGCCGACTTACTTAGTTTTTCAGATTATCCAGAAAAAGCGATCGCCTACTATATAAACTGTGATGGCAAATATAATTCCTGCCTATCCCCCCGATTTTTATTCATCAGTGATGATCAGCAAAAGTATTGGAGGAGGGAGAGTCCGGCTGTAGGGGAAAGTTCTTTCTACTATCCCCTTTATTTATCCCCTGGCTTTCTTAAGTACGCAACTGAAGACGAAAGCCTGCGACGGGTTAATTTTTCTTTGGAGATAATAAAATTATTTTGTCTAACAACAAAAATACGACGATCCTATTGTTAATTTTTGTAAAATTAAAGTCTTCAATACTAGAAACATGATTTCAAGATAGCTAAACTAACTTCAGTGCATCTGTACTGTTATTTATTAAAAGTAGATGTGGCGCTATAGCCTCGATGATCCCAGTACAACTAATCCTCAAAAACTTTCTCAGTTACCGTGATGCAACTTTAGATTTTCGCGGTTTGCATACGGCTTGTATTTGTGGTTCCAATGGCGCTGGCAAATCTTCGCTTCTCGAAGCTATCACCTGGGCAATTTGGGGTCAAAGCCGCGCGGGTGTAGAAGATGATGTGATCCATTCTGGCGCTAAAGAAGTTAGGGTTGATTTCACTTTTCAAAGCAACCAGCAAATTTATCGAGTTATTCGCACCCGCCCTCGCGGTGGAACTGGCGTTTTAGAATTTCAAGTGGAAACACCTTCTGGGTTTCGCGCACTTACCGGCAAAGGGGTAAGGGTGACTCAGGATTTGATTTTAGAACACATCAAGCTCGATTATGATACTTTTATTAACTCCGCCTACCTGCGTCAAGGTCGTGCAGACGAGTTCATGCTCAAGCGTCCAAACGAACGCAAAGAAATTTTAGCAGAGTTATTGAAACTCAATCAATACGATGAATTGGAAGAACGAGCAAAAGAATCGTCCCGTCAGTTCAAAGCTAAGGTAGAAGAATTAGAGCGCTCTTTGGAGTCGAGCAAAACTCAACTGCAACAACGTGAAGCAACGCAGGCACAACAAGCAGAATTAGAAGTTGAGCTTAATCAACTACAACAAATACAAGCTTTTGATAATATTCAAATCCAAAGTTTGCAAGTTGTCCAGCATCAGCGCCAAAACTGGACTGAACAACTGACCTTTGTCAGGCAACAATATCAAAATCTTAGCTCTGACTGCGATCGCCTCCAACAAGAACAATCAGTAATTAATAGCCAGCTATCAGATTTACAAACAATCTTAAGTCAAGAAACCCAGATAAATGCCGGTTACGCCCAATATCAAACACTGCAATCTCAAGAAGAATCTTTAAGCGCCAAATTTGAAGAATACACCCGCGCTCAACAACAGCGTCAACAACTGCACGCTCAACTGACGAAACAAATTAACGAAATCGAACGCCAATTACAACATGCGATCGCTCAATTAGACGTTTTGCAGCAACAAGAGCGAGAAATCCAGCAGACTCTCACCAAGAAAGAAGAAGTTGAAGCAGCTTTGGCACAACTTACCACAGCGCGTAACCGAGTTGCTCATTTAGATCAACTACAAATGCAAGTGTCTCCCTTATTGCAACAGCGAGCGACTTTGCAAAGCCAGTTAGATCGTGTTGGTGCTGGTTTGGTAGCGCGACTAGAACAACTGCAAGCCACAGAAAATCAACTGCAACGCGCTTTTGGACGCCAACCGCAACTGCACGCAGCGGTAATGGATGTAGGAACGCAAATTGAGGAATTAGAGAAAAAGCGAGTTTACCTGCAACGAGTGCAGGAAAAAGGACAGGAAAGGCGTCACTTTATCGAACGCTTGCAAGCGCAGCAACGTGAATATGAAAGGCTTTTGGGGGAACTGGATCAAAAATTGCAAATGCTGCAAAATCCTAATGCTCTTTGCCCGTTGTGCGAACGTCCTTTAGATGAACATCACTGGAATCGAGTAGCAGATAAAACAAAAGCAGAGTACAAGGATACGGAAGACCAGTTGTGGGTATTTCGAGAGCAAATGGCATTTTCAGATAGAGAAATTCAGGTACTCAGGCAGGAATACCGGGAAATATCCCAAAAATTGGCGAGTTATGATGCATTGCGCGAACAAAGAGGACAATTAGTAGCAAAACTTCAGTCTACTAGTGATGCAGAAGCACAACTACAACAAATTGGTGCTGAAAAACAGCATTTAGAGCGATCGCTTGAACTTGGTGATTACGCTCCTGAAAAACAACTTGAATTACAGCAATTAAATGAATATCTCCAACAACTAAATTACAACGAACAAGACCACGCTCTCGCCCGCAGTGAAGTTGAACGCTGGCGATGGGCAGAAATTAAACTCCAGCAGATTAAAGACGCAACTAAGCGAAGTTCGCAAATCGCAGCACGAAAACCACAAATTGAAGCGCAAATTGCCGAATTACAAGTTAAAATTCAGCAAGAACAAATCAATTCTGAATGTGCTAAACAAATCGCTGCCCTTGAGCGCCAGATTGCCGAAATCAATTACAGCTCCGAGCAGCACAATAATATTCGCATAAGTGTACGCAAAGCCCAATCTTGGCAGTTGCGCTATCAACAACTGTTGCCGGCTCAACAGCAATATCCGCAACTCAAAGTGAGATTGAAAGAAGTAGAAGCCTCCAGAGATGCGAGAATAACTGAAAGGCAAACAATTGAGCGCCAACTCGAAAGCATCGTTGCCCAACTTGAACAAACAGCAAATCCAACTGCTCAAATTGAAACGCTACAGCAACAAATTGCGGCTCGTAGGCGAGAGCTCGACGAAAAAATCGGGCAATTAGGGCGTTTAGAACAAGTTGCTCACCATTTGGAAATGCTGCAAACTCAGTTTTTGCAACAGCAGCAAGAGCTCCAAGAAGCAAAGCGACAACAGCGCGTGTATCAGGAATTAACGCAAGCTTTTGGTAAAAATGGCATCCAAGCACTGATGATTGAAAATGTCTTGCCTCAACTGGAAGCCGAGACAAATCAATTACTTTCGCGATTGAGTGCGAATCAATTGCATGTGCAATTTGTTACGCAGAAAGCAGGAAGAAGTAGTAAAGCGAAGAAAAATGCCAAGTTGATAGACACTTTGGATATTTTAATTGCTGATGCCAGAGGAACGCGAGCTTATGAAACCTACTCTGGTGGAGAAGCGTTTAGAATTAACTTTGCGATTCGTTTAGCCTTAGCGAAATTATTAGCGCAAAGAGCGGGGGCAGCATTGCAATTGTTGATTATAGATGAAGGCTTTGGTACACAGGATGCCGAAGGATGCGATCGCCTAATTGCCGCGATTAATGCGATCGCTTGCGATTTCGCCTGCATCCTCACCGTCACCCATATGCCTCACCTAAAAGAAGCCTTCCAAGCCCGGATTGAAGTCAATAAAACTCAGCAAGGTTCGCAACTGCATTTGTCAATGTAATCTATTTTGTTGCAAGAACGATCGCTTATAAGGTCATAGACTAACAGAGTTACGAGTCGTCTGGTTCCCAGTCTATGACTGGGAATGCTTTGTGGGAGGCTGCTGCCTGCGCTTGAATCAGAGGCAGAGTCTCCCAGAATTTCGTTACAAGGCAGAGCCTCGTAACGAGAAAGAAATGGGGAATTACCCAAATAGGTTAAAGATAATCTACCCGTGCGTCTAAGCCGCGCGATCGCAAATCTCTAGAAAGCTGTTCGGCTTGGGTGCGATCGGTAAATGCTCCCGCATTCACATAATTACCTAATCTCGATTCAGCCGGGAAAGCATTAGGTACATACTGGCGCACTATATTGAGAGTGTCGTTATTGTAAATCGGCACTACTACTACATAGCGATTATTACTAGGACGATTCGCTACTGGTGAACCATTCAACCCTAATACTTGCCAAGTTTGTGAATCTACAACCCCAGTAGGCTTGAGTTGATAATTTTGCTGGAATGCAATCACAGATGATCTGGTGTATTCGCTGAAATAACCGTCAGGATAGGCTCTAAAGTAACCTAACTGCCCTAAACGCTCTTGCAGTGCTCTGACATTTTCTCCTCTGTCACCTACAGAAATATAATTTCTGCCTGGTTGATTATTAGCATTTCTATCTTCCCAGGCTCTACGTACAGCCTGCAATATTTCAGTGTCGGCAATTCCATCGGCATCAAGTCGATAATCTTGTTGGAATCGGCGCAGAGCATCTATAGTCAGCGGACCAGCATAGCCAGTTGGATTGACCTTAAGATACCCGAGATCCCGCAAACGCTCTTGCAGTTCTCTCACTTGCTCAGTAGAAAGACTCGCTCCCCCAGGAGTCGGATTTTGAGAAGTTCTCAGTAATGCGTCCCAAGTTTGGCGATTTGCCACACCATTACCAGGTAAACCTGAACTGCGTTGAAATGCAATTACAGCATTTCTGGTAATCGGTCCAAACCGACCGGTAGGATTAGTATTAAAATAACCTCTCTGCTGCAATAACTGTTGTAACCTTGTTACGGCTGGACCACTGCTATTTTCAGAAAGAACAGGATATTCGCCACCTTCACCTTCGCCACGTCTGATTACTATTGCTTGTTTGGTTCTAGAACCAACAACACCATCAGCACGCAATCCAGAAGCTTGCTGGAATCTAATAACTGCTTGCTGAGTATCTAAACCAAAATAGCCATTGACTGGACCATAAAAGTAACCTAATTGTCGTAAATCTTGTTGCAGCCTAGAGACACTAGCACCGCGACTACCTTGGCGCAAGTCGCCAGTGACATTACCACCAGGGTTTCTAGCTTGACATGCTTGTTGCAGCGATCGCTCAGTGCTTATACCCACAACTCCATCAACAGCTAGTCTATTAGCTCGCTGGAATCCGATTACAGCCTTCTGAGTCAAGGAAGCAAAATTGCCTGTTACTGGACCATTAAAGTAGCCTAACTTTTTCAAACACCTTTGGGTGTTTGTGACTTCAGATCCACTACTTCCTAACTTCTGAAGTGCTACAGCTTGTCCAGCTATACTTAAAATACCCACAGTTAGCGCTACAGACAAAAGCCGCATCGCTGCAACGCCAGAAAACTTTCTCCAATTGTTAAAAAATTTAAAATTCACGCCCAGAGGAACAACCTCGATGCTTTCAGATGCCTCGTGGGTTGAGACTATACCAAAATTACCAATGGTTTCCATAATTTTTCCAAGTTTTTGAGTTATAAAAATTTTTGTTGCAGTATGTACCTTGCACGCTAACCTAGGTTGTTGATGTCAAGCGTTGACAAATTTATCTTCGTGTGATCATGACTGTTAGCTACAACAGTCAATCATCGACAAATGGTTTTCTACTCATTAACAACACATCAATAGAACTGCTTTACGGCAAGGTAGCAATTTTTTTTTGCTATTAGGATACCATGCACAACAAAAACTTTAAAACCACTTAATTCAGGCTTGCTTAAAAAGCTATTTTTTGCAGATTTAAGGTTAATTAAAGTTGCGTTTTTGAATAAAACTACTTAATATATGGTAAAAAATATGGCTTGATTAAATATGGTTGCTAAATATTGGCAGCTAGCGATCGCCTGTTTGTCACACAAGATTACATAAATAATTTTTTGTCTCAGCTCCAGTCCCAGAGTCACAGACACAAAACCCAAAATTAAAACTCATGAATCAGGTTGACAAAAAAAGTATAAAAACTCCTGTTTGTTAGTCGCCAGTCCCCAGTCCCTTTTATTGTTGCGTTGGTTGGGAATTATCTTGAGCGTCAATTTTTTGAGTGTTACCTGCTTTCACCCAACCTTCTTTATCGCTACCTTCGAGGCGAATTTTTTGCCAGACTTTATCTTCACTTTCTTCCAAAACAACGATTTTTTCATTAAAACCAATTCCACCAACACGTTCAGCATCCTGTTTTGCTTCTGCTCGCAAAATCAAGCCTTGAGACCAAGTAACACGCGCTGGGTAAGCTCCGGGTGGTAATGGCTTTTCTGATTCCGCAGTCTGGGGTGATTGAGTAGGAGTTGGGTTTGGCTTGGGAGTTTCTGCTTGCTCAACAGAGCTAGGGGTAAGTGCGGGTGATGCTCCTGGAGTTTTAGGAGCTTGTGCTTTTATCTCTGGTGAATCATTGGCAAAAATCGGTTTAGTAGCGGGTATGGCGGTTCGATTTATGAAATACAGCGCAGTCGCAACGCCACCACCAATTAAAACAACGATCGCCAAGAAAAACCCAAGTAGATACTTTAGTACGTTAGAAATTACCATATTTATAACCTCACCAGCAATAGTCAATAGTCTAAAATCAATCGTGCAAAGTCAAGAGTCATTAGTCAATAGTCTAAAGTCTAAATATTTACTCTTGACTTTAGACTATTAACTATTGATTAACTAATTATTGCAGTTGGCGTTGAATGCGATCGCTCAAGGGATTATGTTTCGATGCCAAACGCGCTCTGCCCGACGCTGCCCATTCTTGCAGTTTCTGAATTTGCTCCACAGCGGTTCGCGCTAGGGGTATAATCTGACTGGCTGCTTCGAGAATGTCGTCGGTAGCAAAGTCCCGGTTTTGGCTAAACCCGATATGCATCGCTTCCACTAAAGTTTGCTCAATCTCCGCTCCGGAAAAATCAGGCGTTTCGTAAGCTAGCCTGTCTATTTCATAACTTTTCAGGTTATGCGGGCGCAGTCGGGATAAATGAACATTAAAAATTGCTTTTCTTTCTTCTTGGGTAGGTAAACCAACAAAGAAAATTTCATCAAATCGCCCTTTACGCAGCATTTCCGGTGGTAGCGCTTGGATGTCGTTAGCAGTGGCAACGACAAACACAGGTGAGGTTTTCTCCGCTAACCAAGTAATAAATGTGCCAAATACGCGGCTAGTGGTTCCCGCATCACCTTTGCTACCAAGTCCGGAAAAAGCTTTATCTATTTCATCTATCCACAAAATACATGGGGCGAGGGCTTCAGCTACTTGTATCATTTGCCGCGTGCGAGATTCTGATTCACCCACCAAACCACCAAATAACCGTCCTACATCCAAACGTAGTAAAGGTAAATGCCAGTGATGTGCGATCGCTTTTGCTGTCAATGATTTACCAGTTCCCTGAATACCCACCAACATTAAACCACGTGGGTGCGGTAATCCGTACTGACGCGCTTTTTCAGTAAATGAGCCTCCCCGACGCAGCAGCCAGTCTTTGAGGTTATCCAATCCGCCAATATCAGATATTTGCTCAGTGGCGGGGTAAAAGTCCAAAATTTGCGTTTGGCGGATAGTTTGGCGCTTTTCTTCCAAAACCAAATCTACATCTTCTGGTTGCAATTCGCCATGAGTGGCGATCGCCCTAGCTAAAACTCGGCGAATTCTTTCCATAGAAAGCCCTTGACAAGAGCGCACCAAGTCATCTAAAACTTTGGCAGAAAGTGAATTACCACCAGTTGCGATTAACAAGCGTTCTATCTCTGCTTTAATTTCTGGGGCTGCGGGTAAGGGAAACTCCAAAACCGTCAGAACTTCGGTTAAGTCGTCGGGGATGGCGATTCTAGGCGATAGCAGAACGATATTTTTTGGTTGAGACTTGAGGAGACGTGCAAGATTGCGGAGTTTGCGAGCAATCGCCACATCTTCTAAAAATCGATGATAATCTCTTAAAATCAACACCGCCGGTGCAGATGCCGATAATTTTTCCACAAATTCCAAAGCTTGCAGAGGGTTGCGACGACCAAACCCCGCATCATTGGGATTGCCTTGGTAGCCATCCACAAAATCCCAAGTATACACCGCACGGTTGCCCTGGTTTGCCGCTTCTTCCCGAATTGCTGCTTCTACCCGTTCTTCTTCATAGGTGGGAATGTAAATTAGAGGATAACGGGCACGTAGCAGCAGTTTAAACTCTTCACGGAAGGTCATAAGGTGTTAGTGATTAGTTGTTTGTAATTTAGTTCTTTCTTTAATTGTTCAGGTTTGTATTGGCTATAACAACTAAAAACTAACAACAGGCATAAATGACAGGCTAGCTAAATTACAATCACATAGAGAAGTTAGCCAAACATAATCAGGAGCGCATCCGGCTTGCTGTAGCACGCAATCTCAAGACTCGTCAAAGTGTGTTATTGCAGCTGCATGAAGATGAAAATAACCGTATTTGACTTGCTGCCGTGCAGAATCTGGTGAAACAAAGTTGTTCGCATATTAGCGCGATTTCAATAACGCCTTTTTCGTTTTTTCTCGTTCCCAGTCAACCTGTGGAGGCAGAGCCTCCAATAACGCGTTCCCAGCCAGAGATTGGGAAGGAGAATAACTAGCCCGCGAAGGCGGGCTTCGTTCGTTTAGCCCCAGGCTTCCACCCTGCGGGCGTGGGAAGGTGAGAACCTATCCGGGAAGTTGTTTTTTCAAAGCTTCCAAGCCAGCCCAGCGCCGATCAACTGCTTTTTCCGACTTATTAGCAGTAGTTGGGGTAATACCGGGACACTTCTTATTACAAAGTTGGCGCTGAGGTATTGCTAAACACATTTGCTCATACAGCCATTCACTAGGATAAAAATATCCCTCAGGGGATAAAGTTTCTAGCAAATCCTCCATAGGCACTTCTCGCTCTAGAGGCAAGTCTTCTGTTTCGTTAGCGGCTTCATCCAACCAAATTATTTCTTTTGTATCGAGCTCGAGACGGTGATTATAATTTTGCAAGCAGCGGTTACAGGTACAGGTAATAATTGCTTCTGCTTGAGCGGACACTTGCAGGTAATTTCCTAGATGCTGTACACGGATGTTACCGCGAACTGGTGTCAACGTTTCTAAACCGGGCAGAAACTCTTCAACCTGAATCTCCTCTGTGCGCTCCGGGGCTTTAGTTAGCTGCGGAATGTAAATCGCGTCCATAGGATTGTGAGACATCCTCACGAAAAATTATGTTTATTATCAGCATTGTTGCTGATTCTACATTATTTAGTTTAGCTTTTACTATTAGAGCAGGCGATCGCTTATATATACGGGTTTCCGAAATTTATTATTAAAGACGCGAAAACGATCGCGTCTTATAAAAAATCAATCATCAGTTTAACTAAGGCACAGCCAAGGTTTGAGAATAAAATTATTCCAAACGAGCAGGACGCACAACAAGCAGACGATGCGGCTCTTTGCCTCGGCTGTATGTTTCCAAATCACTAAAGTCCTGAAAAAAGGTATGGATTTGACGACGTTCGGCGGAACTGAGAGATTTAATTTCTACTTCTCTACCAGAAGCACGCGCTTCTTCAGCCGCAGATAAAGCCAAATGGCGAATTTCCGCTTGTCTTTTGACGCGGTAGCCGTTCAACTCGATTGTGTACGAAGCTTGCTGATCCTCCGATTGGTTTAGGTTGAGGACGGAGTTAGCCAAATACTGAATCGCGTCTAGTACTGAACCATCGGTGCCAATCAATACCCTAATTTGTTCTGGTGTTAAATTGCTTTCATCAATTGTCAACCAGTAATTGTCGAGTTCTTGAGAGCCATCCTGACCTTCAATGGTTTCTATTCCACCCGTAATCTCAGCATTTACGGCAGTTATGTGCAGCAGTGTTTTTAACCACTGCTGACCACGTTGCATTGGTTCTGCAATCATCAACCTGTAGCCTTTTTCTTAGAACTTTTTGGCTCAAAGGGCAGCGCTTTTTGTACGGCGCTTTCTTCCTGTTTTTTCTCAGATTCTACAATTTTTTGTAGTTCCTCTGGTAGGGCTTCGCGGGAAAGTATATAGGTTTGCAATGTCTGGAAAATATTACCAATCACCATATACATCAGCACCCCGGCTGGCAGAGGGAAGAATAAAAACATTCCAGAAAAGATAACTGGAGTGATTTTATTTACCGTGTCTTGCTGGGGGTTGCCACCACTGGAATTTTGCCCAGAAAGCATTTGGCTAACATAAAGGCTAATTCCAAAGAATACTATCATGGCGACGATATCCCAGTGGACTGTGCCGTCTGGATCAGTTGCGCCAACTCTGCCTAAGGCTTCAATGAATAGAAATCCTTTCTCTGCCGCTAGTCCAGGAATCGTTCCCTGAATGGTCACATCTCCCGGTTGTAAGGCTTCAACGTTGCCTTCAGCATCAATTTTTACTCTATCTTCACCTTTAGTTATTTTCCATTCCGGAACTAACTTTGTTTCCGGGTGTTCTGCTGAGAGTGCCTCAAATGGCTTGCCCTCAAGAGTTTGATATTGTATCTTGGTGTGTTCTCCCACTGATAATTTGTTACCAGCCGGAAGTATGGCTGTTACTTTGACGTGTTCGCCATCAGCTACGTAGATGTTTTGGGGAGGAGTGGCAAAGGCTTGAGGTTGAATTCTTTCTACTTGATCAGCAGGAAGGATTTGCAAGTTAACGTTGTAGTTGGCGCCAGCAAAAGGTGAACCCCTCAAAGTAGCAAACAACGCCAATAAAACTGGCATTTGCACTAACAATGGAAAACATCCTGCTAGTGGGTTGCCAAATTCTTTTTGGACGTTCATCATTTCTTCTTGCTGCTTTGGCGGATCGTCCTTAAAACGCTCTTTGATTTCCGCCATCCGCTTTTGCATCAGAGGTTGCACAATCCGCATTTTCCGCATGTTGCGAATTGAACCAGCACTCAGGGGATAGAGCGCAAAGCGGACTATCAATGTCAAAGCAACGATCGCCAATCCATAACTAGGCACAATTCCATAGAACAAGTCTATGATTGGCAGCATCACGTTGTTCGAGAGAAAGCCGATACCAAAATCCATTATTCTGAATTCAACCTGAGTTACTGTAAATTGACTGAATCTAATTTATCGCTTTTATCGCTCATCATCATTTCTGTGCGAGGATATTCCACTACGGATAGCCGCACAAGGGGGAAGAGGGGGGGACAAGGGCAGGGGGAGACAAGGGGAATATTATTCAAAAATTCTCCTTGCCTCCTTGTCTCCTTGTCTTCTTGTCTCCTTCTCTCCCCGTTAATTGTTAACAGTGCCAGTAAAATTAGGATTTTTGGCGGCAATTCTTGACAAAATGTAGTCGTAGGTTTCCCGAAATTTGGGAACTGCGCGCATTTCAAGACGACTACCATTTCTGAGAGTTAGCACCATATCTCCCCATATGCCAATGCCACGGGGAACCTTAACTACTTTGACTATTTCTGAGTAAATTACGTCGGTGCGATCGCGTCCTCTCCAACCTCCAGTTATTGTAACTCGGCGATCGGTGATGCGGTAGCGTACCCACAACGCTCTGACAATTGCTCCGACTGTCAATGGTAAACCCACAACACTTAGCCCAATCAGCAAGCTTATTATTAAATCCCCGATATGGGGACCACCCTCATAATAAACATCTTCTTTAATACCCATTTAATACCTCAGCTTGTGCCAACAACTGCTCTAATTCTTGCAGAAATTGTTCTCTTACGCACTCTTGTGCGGCTGTTGGCTTGACAATTACTACTAACCGCCATCCCGGTAATAATTTGGGCAACAATTTATGCAAAGCCGCTGCTATCTGCCTTTTGAGCCGATTGCGAACTACTGCCCGTTTGCTGACTTTGGTGCTAATCGAAATGCCAATGCGCGTGCTGACAGGATTTGCTGAATCAGTCGGTTCTGTAGTTGTAGCGGCAGCATCCAAAGAAGGCATTCTTGAAGATAACGGTCGTAAGGCTCTTAATGTTAAATAAGAACCATGACGACGAGTTCCTTCTCGGAAGACTGCCTGGAAATCTTTTCGTGATTTTAGCCGATTTGCTTTAGGTAAAGCCACAGAAAAATGCGATCGCCTTTAAATTTCCTAAACGCTAAGACGATGACGTCCCTTTTTTCTTCTTGCGCTAATCACGTTTCTTCCATCTGGTGTCCGCATCCTGGCACGAAAACCAGAAGTTCTTTTTCTCTTACGGGAAGTGCCACCCAAAGTTCTCTGCATACTGTTCTCCTCTTAGACTATTCCTATAAAAACTCACAATCTGGTATTTTACCACATCAATGGTAATTTATATTGGGTAGTAGTTAGTTCTTAGTTGTCAAATACCACTAACCACTATCCAATCTCTTGCTCAACTAACGTTGATAATCCAGGTTCCTATATAACGCAATAGTGGCACATCGCCTGGGGAGAGAACTTGGCAGTTAAAATAGAACGTGCCGCCAAAGGCTGGGTTTTGGACGTTAGACAATTCCAAGACAACGTTAGTACCTGCGGGAACTGGCTCTTCTGGGAAGATTTCAATTACCCGTCCTTCTTTATCCCACTTCACTTCAGATACGGCAACTTTTTTGTTATTGACGAGTATGTTGATCTTTTTGGCGTCAAAAGTGCCTTTGTAATAATTTGGATAGTTAACGACAAATTGAGCTGCCGCCAATTTCATCTTTTTGGCGGGAATTCTCAGATTATATCGATCCCATCCATTTGTTTGACCGCCAAAATCTAACCGGAAAGGCAGTTGATTTTTGCCTTCAATCCCACTAAACAGTGTAAATCCTGGTAAGCTCTGTGCGAAGGTGACGGCTGGCAACGCAGTCACCAAACAGCCAGTCACGGCTAAAGCCGAAAGTAAACGTCGCATTGTTAGGCTCCTCTGACAGAATATAAGTCTTTTATCTAAATAACCGGGCGTTATTGTTCTTAACTAAACTTTACTACTGACTTTATGACAATGGACGTTAAATCGCAACGAAAGGTGCCATTATACCTAAATCTTTGCTTTGCGACATCCAGATATCTAGTAAGGTGTTTTACTTGATATATAAAGACTTTTCCGGGTTCTTCCGCGGTAAGTCATTTTTGATTTTTGGTACATTTGTTCCTCAAGCAGAAACGTTACAACTCAAGTCGGAACTCTCACAGAAAACACGCTGATAGAAGTTGATTGTGTTTATAAATATGTACAAGTGTGTATAAAAGAAGTATATTTGTGATAAAACTTGATTATTAGAGAGAGCGATCGCAATCAGATTTGCGCTAAATTCAAACTTGATAACCTTTACTGCAAGCAGGAAGCATTCAGATTTTTTGGGGGAATAAGCAAGTTAAGAGAATTATGATGAATCTTCCGCAACGTAAAGAAAAAATACAAAAATTTTTCAATCCCTAAAATAAGTTGAAGACAAAGAAGCAAAATTTGGGGTTCAACATAGGATGTGCAGTATGTAGCTATGACTGCAATTGCCTGAAATTATCACATCTGCAAGTTCAAGTGCAAAGGCTCCTTCCTAGGCTTGACAATAGCTGATAGCCTGAACACACTTGCTATCTCGTGCGCTAAATCCGAAAATTGGAAAAATTTTGCACATCTTGCAGACAATAGGTATTTCGTTTAAGGAGATTTCATGAAAATAGCAGTTGCTAAAGAAATAGAAGTTTGTGAACGCCGTGTAGCATTAATTCCTGACACTGTAGCCCGATTGGTAAAACAAGGCTTGGAAGTTTGGGTAGAAGCGGGTGCGGGTGAACGAGCATTTTTCGCTGATAGTGCTTATGAAGCAGCAGGAGCGAAAATAATCGCTGATACAGCTTCATTATGGAGCGAAGCAGATATTTTACTCAAGGTCAGTCCACCGCAAGAACGAGAAGATGGACGCTCAGAAATTGATTTGCTCAAGGAAGGAGCTGTATTAATTAGTTTCCTCAATCCCTTGGGAAATCCTGTAGTGGCGCAGCAGCTGGCAAATCGCAAGGTGACAGCCTTAAGTATGGAGATGATCCCCCGTACCACCAGGGCACAAAGCATGGATGCTTTGTCCTCGCAGGCGTCAATCGCGGGTTATAAAGCGGTATTGATTGGTGCCGCAGCGTTACCAAAATACTTCCCAATGCTGACGACAGCAGCGGGGACGATCGCACCGGCGAAAGTATTTATTATGGGGGCTGGTGTAGCGGGATTGCAAGCGATCGCTACCGCTAGACGTTTGGGATCTGTAGTAGAAGCCTTTGATATTCGTCCCGCTGTAAAAGAAGAAGTGCAAAGCTTGGGAGCGAAATTCGTCGAAGTCAAACTCGAAGAAGAAACCGTCGCTGCTGGTGGTTACGCCAAAGAAATTTCCGAAGCTAGCAAACAGCGCACCCAAGAAGTTGTCGCCGAACACGTCAAAAATGCTGATATCGTCATTACTACCGCTCAAGTTCCAGGGAGAAAAGCACCGCTACTGGTAACTGAAGAAATGGTAGCGCAGATGAAACCAGGTTCAGTAATTGTTGATATCGCTGCCGAACAAGGTGGTAACTGCGCTTGTACCGATCCCGGCAAAGATATTGTCTGGAATGGCGTTACTATCATTGGTCCGATTAATCTACCATCATCAATGCCAGTCCACGCCAGCCAATTGTACGCGAAAAACGTCACATCCTTAATGCAATTGCTGATTAAAGACAAAGCATTACAGGTTAACTTTGGCGACGACATCGTTGATGCAGCTTGCATTACCCACGCTGGCGAAATTCGTAACTCACGGGTGCGCGATGCGCTACAAACTCTTAGCACTCAACCAGCAGTTAGTTAGGAAATGAATATTAACCACAGATAAACCACGAGATTTACACCGATTCAATTCATCTGTGTTCATCTGTACGGCAGGTGCAGATAGCGCTCGATTTGCTCCCGGTTCGCTCCTAGTGGGCACGTCCCTTGTGCGATTGAGAGGGAAACCAGGAGAATTAATTGCGCTCGTCTCACCGCAACGCACTGCCTCGTGCATCTGTGGTTCACTTCAAACAGGAGTTTTCAACACATGACAGAAGCATTAATTGCAGCTTTATTTGTATTCGTTCTCGCATCTTTTACCGGGTTTGAAATCATCAACAAAATACCACCAACTTTGCACACACCCTTGATGTCAGGCTCAAATGCCATTTCGGGAATTGCAGTACTTGGGGCAATTGTTGCCAGTGGTGCGAGAGAGACGAATCTTTCAGTAATTCTCGGTTTGATTGCTGTGGTATTAGCAATGATTAACGTGGTGGGTGGTTTCCTCGTCACAGATCGGATGTTGCAAATGTTCAAGAAAAAGGAGATTAAGGCGTGAGCGATTTTATACCAACCGGGATTCAGCTAACGTACTTAGTCGCTGCATCTTTATTTATTCTGGGTTTGAAAAAGCTAGGTTCACCCGCCACAGCGCGAAATGGTAATCTGATTGCAGCGGTGGGAATGTTGCTGGCGATTGTGGCAACGCTGCTGGATCAGAAGGTGTTGAACTATGAAATGATTTTGTTAGGTTTGGCGATCGGATCGGTGATTGGTGCGATCGTGGCTTACAAAGTCCAAATGACAGAAATGCCCCAAATGGTGGGTTTACTCAACGGTTTGGGTGGTGCAGCTTCTGCGCTGGTTGCTGTTGCTGAATTCTGGCGTTTGCTCGATCATGGTGAAGCAATACCCCTGGATGTCAATATCTCGATGCTGTTAGATGTGTTGATTGGTGGTGTCACCTTCACTGGTAGTTTTCTCGCATTTGCCAAATTGCAAGGTTTAATCAGCGGTTCCCCGATTACATTTCCGTTGCAGCAACCGTTTAACCTCTTACTGTTGGGTAGTTATATAGCAGGCAGTGCGTATTTAATCGTATCCCCCCACAGCTTACCTGTATTTTTAGGAGTGGTTGCCGTTTCTCTGGTGCTGGGTGTGATGTTTGTCATCCCCATCGGTGGCGGTGATATGCCTGTGGTAATTTCGTTGTTAAACTCGTTATCGGGGATAGCAGCAGCAGCTGCTGGTTTTGTGGTGATGAACAATATGTTAATCATCGCTGGTGCTTTGGTGGGAGCATCTGGCTTAATCCTCACCGAGATTATGTGTAAGGCAATGAACCGCTCTTTATTTAGTGTGCTGTTCAGTGCTTTTGGTTCAGCGTCTGCGTCTAGTGGTGCCGCTGGTGGTGGTAGTGCGATCGACCAAACTGTCCGCAGCATCGATCCAGAAGAAGGAGCGATGATGTTGGGTTATGCCCGTTCTGTGGTAATTGTACCTGGATATGGGATGGCGGTAGCGCAAGCACAGCATAGCGTGCGCGAGTTGGCAGATCAACTAGAGCGGATGGGTGTTGATGTCAAGTATGCGATTCACCCGGTTGCTGGTAGAATGCCGGGACATATGAACGTGTTGTTGGCTGAGGCGAATGTGCCTTATACTCAGCTTCACGACATGGAAGATATTAATCCTCAGTTTGAGCAAGCTGATGTGGCTTTGGTAATTGGGGCAAATGATGTAGTAAATCCGGCAGCGCGGAGTGATGTAAATAGCCCGATTTATGGTATGCCGATTTTAGAAGTGGATCGGGCAAAGCAAACGATTGTAATTAAGCGCGGGATGAGTACGGGTTTTGCCGGTGTAGATAATGAGTTGTTCTACAAGGATAAGACGACGATGCTGTTTGGTAGCGCGAAGGATATGGTAGCGAAGTTGGTTTCTGAAGTGAAGCAGCTTTAAGGATTTTGGATTTGAGATTAGGGACACAAAAATTATGTGTCCCTAATGTCACATTTGGCTATAACTTTCAGCGACCTCAGACCCAAAACCACCAGCTTTGACATGCCGTAGAATTGACTGAATAATTGGTGCAGCAATGCTAATACCAAATAGTGCATTAAATCCTGCAACCACAATCGGAGCGGATAAAACTACCATAAATTCAGGAAATAACGCCATTACTGCAATTAAAACTAAAAAGACAATCGGTGTTGAAATTCCAACCTGAGTTGCAGTATCAACAATCAATTTTTTGTACTCTTCGATAGTAGTGTCTCCTCGATACAGGTCGAGGGAATATGAAAGGGCAGTAATGGTGACTTGCGTCAGTATCGCAACCCCAGTTGTTGTCAATCCCATACGGGCAATTGTCGCAGAGTTAGCCAAAATTGAATCTACAGCATTGTAAATACGAATATAAATTTGTTCGCCACCTGTCATTGCATTTGCGCCACGCCGAATGTTATCGACTCCAATTTCCCATAGAATATTATCTGCCCCATTAGAACCGCCACCAGCCCGTGGGATAATATGGCTCCCATGCTTATCTGCTAAAAATTGCCGGATTGTAGTTTCCGGATCTCGACCAAGTTTTGAGGTGAGCGGAATTTTTGCAAATAGCTTCATTACATCAGGGTCAGTACGCGGTGCATCACCTAGTCGAAGACCTGATCGGTAACGGAACCTCGTAGCAATCTTTGGCATTTCTTGTGCCAGTTCTATCGCGGTTGTGGGTAAATTTTTTAAGTCGTTTGCGATCGCAATTCCTACCGTGCTGATTTCAAGTACAGTTTTGTTTATCAACTCAGTCGCTTCCTGGCTGACTTTAATGCTACTTTCAATTGCAGCATTGCTTGAAACTATAAATTGAGCAGTTACTTGATTGGTTTGATCAATAGCAGTTCTGATTTGCCCCGTGGTTTCTTGAACCTTTTCCTTAACTGTTTCTCCTAATTTTTTCGCTTGTTGAATAAAATCCATTACTTACCTGTTTTTTAGTTCTGTATTAATTTCAATTAATTCGGTTTTAACATTGAATATAGAAGATTAAGTTCATCTTCATAGATACTTGATACAAGCCATAAATTTTATTTATGTGCAATTAAGTAAAGGCATTGTTCTTTCCTCCTCGTAACGATTTAATTTTTCCTCAAAGCTTTGCGCTAACTCTTGCGGTAATGTCATCATCCTGTCAATTACCTGAAAGAGTTTGATAATTTCTCCGCGTTCATAAGCTTTGTCATACAAACCTCGAACAATATTCCACTTCCAGCGTTCTCTTTCCTGGGGTTTGCCTGTGGTAGCTTTCGTTTTTGAAATGCGTATTCCCCGCTAAAGCTTTCATAATTATGCGATCGCTTACCATCACAAAAGCTAAGGGACACGAAAATTTCGTGTCCCTCAAAAAGATTGTTAACACACAGCGTATGTAGAACGCTAATAAATTAGCGTCGCTTGGGGGTGCGTTGTGTTTCGCGTTTTTCTTGTTCTCGCAAACGGCGATCGCGCCATTCCGAAACCGTCAAATAACCAACCCCTCCAGTTAGTGCCAACAATAGCACCAAGCCAGATAAAGCCAAAATGCTCAATAATGGACTTTCCACGATTTTCTTACAGTCCGTTGCGACCCCATACTACCATTGCAATTGACCAAGTGAACACAACTAACAGTGAAACCCAGCCCAATGTCAAAATCTCCATAGTCCTATTCTTCAACTAATTTACAAAACGTCTCTAATATTTATGATACTGGGAATGGTCATTAGTCATTTGTTTTTTCCTCTGTGTTCATCAAAGATACTTCCGACATGGCTGAACGCCTAGAATCCCTGAAAGCTGGAATATTCGGGGGATTATCTCTTTGTTTAGCCTTCTTGATTACCAGTTTTCTTAACAATCTGCTGCTAAGTAAGTATTTTCCAGCACTCAGGATTTTCCAGATAAGTATCCAGGATTGGCGTTGGTGGATAAGCGGTGCTATATCCTGCTTTTGTGGCTTGCTTTTTGGTGTTACCTATCGCTATATCATCCGCTCAGATAACAATCCGCAACTCAAAGCTGGGGGAGTGCTGGCTTTTGGGTTGGTGCGAGGCTTAACTCAGGTGGATGTGGGACTTTATTGTTATAGTATTTTGCCTTTTGTCGTGCTGGGTGCGGAAAGTATTGTTTGGTTTGCAATCAGTGCGATCGCTCTTGATACCGCCATAAAATTAGGCTGGGTCAAAACCTTTAAATAAAATCAAGTTGCAATTGTTCAAATAACAGCGCTAGATGAAACCTGACAGTTCCTCCTATTTTTTAATAATAGATTTAGAAGCTACTTGCTCTGATGATAATAGTATTCCTCGTCATCAAATGGAAATAATTGAAATCGGTGCTGTCATGCTCAACACAGCAACATGGCAAATTGATTCAGAATTTCAGGAATTCATTCAACCTGTAAAAAATCCACAATTAACAGCTTTTTGTACACAACTAACTAGCATTGCCCAAAAAGATGTTGAATTAGCACCCCAATTTAGTGAAGCAATGTCTAGCCTCCAAAAATGGCTTGAATCATTTTCCAATTATGTTTTCTGTTCTTGGGGAGAATACGATAAAAAGCAATTTATTCAAGATTGTAAATATCACAATATTCCTTATCCTTTTGGTTCAGAACACATAAATATTAAAAAGGAATTTTCCGAATATATTGGTGTATCTAAAGGATTTGGGATGGCGCAGGCTCTACAAAAGCTTGGATTAGAATTGAAAGGCACTCACCATCGCGGCATAGATGATGCTCGCAACATTGCAGCTATCTACCGACATATGAAAACTAAAAAACTAAGCTGAACTAGTTTACAAACCCCTCTAACGTTTGGTTGATGGAGGTCGCAAACTAAAAAGCTAGACTGCATAGTAGCTACAGGCAACTGTATGTGTTGAGAGTCATTAGTTGAGCCTGTTGTTTGCACAATTTCGGCAGAAAAAATTATATGCAACTACCTAATACCCTAAAAACTCCTTCTTTTATTCAGAAGCTTCAGTGGGTTGTTGACCCTGTAGGATATATGGAAACTGCCACACAGCAGTATCCCGACATTTTCACGGCTGAAGTAGTTGGTTTTGGGGACACCTTAGTATTTGTAAACCATCCCCAGGCAATCCAAGAAATTTTCACCAATGATAGAAAGAAGTTTGCCGCCGTCGGTGAGGAAAACAAAATTTTGCAACCCTTAATAGGGGATTATTCAGTGATAATGCTGGAGGGCAACAGGCACAAACGGCGGCGACAAATCTTGATGCCCCCTTTTCACGGAGAGCGGTTGCAAGCCTACGGTGATCTAATCTGTAATCTTACCGAAAAAGTCTTTAATCAATTACCACAAGATAAGCCTTTTTTCGCTCGTAATACCATGCAGGATATTTCGCTGCAAGTGATGTTAGAGGCTGTGTTTGGCTTATATGAGGGAGAACATTATCAACAACTCAAACGCTTACTAGCGTTGATTACAGAAAAGTTTAACTCTCCCCTTAGCGCTAGCTTGCTCTATTTCCCCTTTTTGCAAAAAGATTTAGGCACTTGGAGTCCTTGGGGAAAATTTCTGCGCCAACGGCAACAAATTGATCAACTGCTCTACGCGGAAATTGCCGATCGCCGTGAGCATCCCGATCCAAATCGCATCGATATCCTCTCTTTGCTGATGTCAGCCAAGGATGAACAAGGTAATTCGATGACGGATCAAGAGTTACGCGATGAGATGATGACGTTGTTGTTAGCCGGACATGAAACCACAGCATCGGCGATGGCTTGGGGATTGTATTGGATTCACCATTTGCCACAGGTGCGTGAAAAACTGCTTCAAGAACTCGATACCCTTGGGGAATCCCCTAACCCGATGAGTATTGCGCGGCTGCCTTATCTGAGCGCTGTCTGTAACGAAACTTTGCGGATTACCCCCGTTGCGATCAACACGTTTGCCAGAGAAGTCCAAGAACCAGTTGAACTACTGGGACATCGGTTAGAGCCTGGTACGCTAGTAGTTGGCTGCATTTATCTTCTGCATCAACGTGAGGATTTATACCCAGACCACAAGCAGTTTAAGCCAGAGCGTTTTTTGAAACACCAATTTTCTCCCTATGAATTTATGCCGTTTGGCGCTGGTGCCCGTAGCTGTATTGGTAACGCTTTGGCTCCTTTTGAAATGAAGCTAGTGTTGGCAACGATACTGTCACGCTATCAACTCGCGCTGGTTGATCATCGACCAGAAAAACCTCAGCGGCGGAGTATTACGCTTGCGCCTGCTGGTGGTGTCAAAATGGTAATTACAGGGCGCTATGTGCGTCGAGAGTCTCGACAAGCTGTAGCAGCTAGTGAGAACTAATTTCAAATCATCGCTAAGAGCGATCGCATTTTCTTGGGTTTCGCGATCGTTCAACTTTCAACACAAAAGCAACAAAAAACTAAGCTTGTCTAGTTTTTAGTCGCTCAAGTTCACACCCAAAACAATAAAACTGCATATTCACAACAAGAATAGTTCAATTTGTTATTAGTACAATTAATTTTTTGTGGTGAAAAATCAAATGCCATTACTCAATATTGTCAAAACTCCCTCTATTATCCAGAGATTCCAGTGGATTGCTGACCCCGTGGGGTATATGGAAAAAGCGGTTCAAGAATATCCCGATATTTTTTGTACTTTTGTAGCTGGTTCTAAATATCCTTTGGTATTTGTAAACCATCCCCAGGCAATCCAAGAAATTCTCACCAACGACAGAAAGAAGTTTGCAGCCGTCGGTGAGGAAAACAAAATTTTGCAACCCTTAATAGGGGACTATTCAGTCATAATGCTGGAAGGCAACAAGCACAAACGGCGGCGACAACTCTTAATGCCTCCCTTTCACGGAGAGCGGATGCGAGCCTACGGTGAGCTAATTTGTAATCTTAGTGAAAAAGTCATTAGCCAGTTACCACAAAACCAGCCTTTCTCAGCCCGAAGTGCAATGCAGGATATTTCCCTGCAAGTCATCTTACAGGCTGTGTTTGGCTTGTATGAAGGAGAACGTTACCAACAACTCAAGCACTTACTAAGTTTGATGTTGGATCTTTTTCGCTTACCGCTCAGTTCTAGCTTTTTGTTTTTCCCCTTCCTGCAAAAAGATTTAGGAGCATGGAGTCCTTGGGGAAAATTTGTGCGCGAACGGCAACAAATTGATCAATTGCTCTACGCAGAAATTGCCGATCGCCGTGAGCATCCCGATTCAAATCGCGTCGATATCCTCTCTTTACTGATGTCAGCCAAGGATGAAGAGGGGAATTCGATGACTGATAAAGAGTTGCGCGATGAGTTGATGACTCTGCTGTTTGCTGGACATGAAACCACTGCAACCGCAATGGCTTGGGCATTGTATTGGATTCATCATTTGCCACAAGTCCGTGAAAAACTCCTTCAAGAAGTGGATAGCCTTGGGGAATCCCCTGACCCCATGAGTATTGCGCGGCTGCCTTATCTGAGCGCTGTCTGCAATGAAACTTTGCGTATTTACCCTGTGGGGATGTTGACGTTTGCCAGGGTAGCGCAAGAAAGAGTTCAGCTACTAGGACATGAGTTAGAGCCTGGTACATCAGTCTATGGCTGTATCTATCTCGTGCATCAACGTGAAGATTTATATCCAGAACCCAAGCAGTTTAAACCAGAGCGCTTTTTAGAACGGCAATTTTCTCCTTATGAATTTATACCGTTTGGCGCTGGTGCTCGTCGCTGTATTGGTGATGCTTTAGCTCAGTTAGAAATGAAATTAGTGTTGGCAACAATTCTGTCACGCTATCAACTAGCGCTAGCTGATAATAAACCAGAAATACCTCGGCGACGAGGTGTTACCCTTGCGCCTGCTGGTGGTGTCAAAATGGTAATTACCGGACAGCGTGTGCGTCCAGAATCTCAATTGACTATGGCAAGTAGTTGAAAAAGATAGGCAGGATAGGGGGGACTCCTTGGAGGTAGGGGACAAATGAGAATTTTTATTCTCGTTCCTATGCTCTGCGTCCGGTGATATGAGGTGAATAACTTCGTAGTAAGGACTTCAGTCCTTAGCTGTATTGATGAGGACTGAAGTCCTTACTACAAGGAAGTTTTCAGGGCGTATTTACGAGAGAATTAAATATAGCTCAAATAAGCGCGATACTCCTACGGAGTCACTTCTCCTGACGGAGACGCTACGCGAACGTGAACGCATGAAAAACCTCATCTCTCGCATGGAGGCAGTACAGTCTCCTATAATACCTGTTGTTGGCGAATTAATTAAAAGCAATCCGGGAACCATTTCTCTTGGACAAGGTGTTGTTTCTTACAATCCGCCTCCCGAAGCGATCGAGCTTTTGCCAAAATTCCTCGCAGAGCCTACTAATAATCTATACAAAGCTGTTGAGGGAATTCCTCCTTTATTAGCAGCAATTGAAGCAAAATTGCACGCTTTTAACAACATTGAAATTAACAACGAAAACTGCATTGTTGTGACTGCTGGCAGTAATATGGCGTTTATGAATGCCGTTCTTGCGGTTACATCGGTAGGCGATGAAGTTATTTTAAATACGCCTTATTATTTTAATCACGAAATGGCAACCACAATGGCGGGTTGTCATCCGGTCTTGGTGCAAACAGACGAAAATTATCAATTAGGAGTGGATGCGATCGCTTCTGCGATAACATCAAAAACAAAAGCAATAGTTACAGTTTCACCTAATAATCCTACAGGTGTTGTTTATTCTGAAGAACTGTTGCGACAAGTTAATCAAATTTGTCGCGATCGCAACATCTATCATATTAACGATGAAGCTTATGAATACTTTACCTATAACGGCGTAAAACACACTTCTCCTGGTGCATTTTCCGGAAGTAGCGAATACACCATTTCTCTTTATAGCCTTTCCAAAGCTTATGGTTTTGCAAGTTGGCGGATTGGCTATATGGTGATACCCAAACACCTGCTTGTTGCCGTTAAAAAAGTACAGGATTCAATAGTGATTTGTCCACCTGTAGTTTCTCAGTATGCAGCATTAGGAGCATTGCAGGCAAAAGAGGATTATTTGAGGAATAATTTGGAAGCGATCGCCCAAGTCCGCTCTTTGGTGCTTGACTCTCTCAAGCGTCTACAAGGATTATGTACTATTACCCCTGCCGATGGTGCTTTCTATTTTTTCCTAAAAGTTCATACTGATATGGATACCTTTGAATTAGTTGAAAGGCTAATTAAAGAACATCTTGTAGCAGTGATTCCCGGTACAACCTTCGGCATGGATAATGGATGTTATCTGCGAGTTGCTTATGGTGCGTTGCAAAAAGACACTGCAAAAGAAGGTATAGAAAGATTAGTAACGGGTTTGCAGACAATATTATGAATAATTAATACAACCTGACCTCTCTCCAAACCTCTCTCCTGCGAGGAGAGAGGCTTTGAATTCTCCCCCTTCCCTACGAGGGAAGGGGGCTGGGGGGTGGGGGGTTAGGTCTGTCTCAACTGCAAACCGCTATAGATTCTCATCAGAAACACTCCTGTTTATTAAATCTTGAAAAATTTCCGAAATCCTACGGTTACAGCTTGTAGAATTCTCTGCAAATCGAAAAACTCAATTCTTGCCTGTCACTTTCCCCAGCTAGGAAGCAGAAATACGTGTCTAGATTCTCCCAGCAAAAAACCAAAATCCAAGGTTGCATCAAATTGGTATCCTGGTCAATGACAGCAGCAATGACATTAGGGCTGCTAGTCAGTATACCAGCAGAAGTGACAGGACAATCTCAGCCGCCACCGTCAGCACAACAATCAGCGGACTTAGAAGAAGCCAAGCGACTGAATCAACAAGTTGAGCAGTTGTACAAGGAAGGTAAATACACTCAAGCAATCCCCCTAGCAGAACGCGCTTTAGCAATTAACGAGAAAGTACTCGGTAAAGAACATCCCTCTGTTGCACAAAGCCTCAACAGTTTGGCATCACTATACTTTGCACAGGGGAGCTTTCAAAAAGCGGAACCTCTGTATGTGCGCTCTCTGGCAATTAGCGAGAAAGTATTAGGTAAAGAACATCCCTCTGTCGTACAAAGCCTTAACCATTTGGCAGCATTTTACCATATGCAGGAGAGTTATCAAAAAGCCGAACCCCTGGCTATGCGCTTATTGGCAATTAGCGAGAAACTAGAGGGCAAAGAAAGTCGATCGGTCGCTAGTTACCTGATTCTATTGGCTTCACTGTACGAAGCACAGGGGAGCTATCAAAAAGCTGAACCCCTGCTTCTGCGATCGCTGGCAATTAGCGAGAAAGTATGGGGCAAAGAACATATAGGACTCACTCCTAACCTGGGTCGATTGGCAGGACTATACTTTGCACAAGGGAGCTATCAAAAAGCTGAACCTCTGGTTATGCGCTTATTGGCAATTTGGGAGAAAGGGGGCAGAGAAGATATTGTTGTTGCAGAAATGCAAAGGCTATTGGCAGGACTATACTCTGCACAGGGGAACTATCAAAAAGCTGAACTCCTGCTTCTGCGCTCGCTGGCAATTAGGGAGAAAGTATTAGGTAAAGAAGCGAACCCTGTTGCAGAAAGCCTGAACTATTTGGCAGAACTGTACTCTGCACAGGGGAACTATCAAAAAGCTGAACTCCTGCTTCTGCGATCGCTGGCAATTACGGACAAAGGATGGGGTAAAGGACATTCATTGGTGCTCGCTACTAGCCTCAACAACTTAGCTTTACTGTACTCTGCACAGGGGAGCTATCAAAAAGCTGAACCTCTGTATCTGCGCTCATTGGCAATTAGGGAGAAAGCACGGGGCAAAGAAGATCCATCGGTCGCAGAAAGTCTGAATAATTTAGCTTTATTGTACCAAGCACAAAGTCACATCAGTCGTGCCACTGATTTGTTTAGTCGTAACCTAGCAGTTGAAGAATATAATCTTGGATACATCTTTGCTGTAGCATCAGAAGAAAGAAGACAATATTACACCAGAACCATTGCAGGGACAACCAATAGTATCGTTTCCCTATCCCTCCAACAAGGTGTCAACAATCCCACAGTCGCAAGGTTAGCACTCACCACAGTACTACGCCGCAAAGGACTTGTACTAGATGCCGTTGCCGACAGCATACAAATACTACGAAGTCAACTAGCTTCTCAGCCAGAAACCAAAAAATTATTTGATGATTGGTTGAATGTCAATCAGCAGTTATCAGCATTAGTATATAGGGGGCAGTCCAAGCAAAGCGCGACTGAATATAAAGTAGGACTTACGCAAGCGTCACAATATAAGGTCAACTGGCACATATATTTAAATTTGCCGTAAATGCTTGTAAGTATTGATTTATAAACTTTAGAGCCATATTAATTATATGTGACAGTTTTCAGATAAATGTGCCAGTTGCGTAAGTCCTGTAAAGGTCAATTTCAGCAACTAGAAGCAGAAAGAGAACACTTAGAAAATGTTATCAGGACCAAAAGCGCTGAATTCCGCACTGCTACCCAGCCAGTAGAGTTAGCAGCCATCCAAACTCGGATACCCAAAGATGCAGCACTGGTGGAAATCGTGCTGTATAAGCCATTTAATGCCAAAGCCAAAGGCAAACCCGCTGAACAATGGGGTAAACCGCGTTATGCTGCTGCGGTGCTGCGCTCTTCTGGGAAACCGAAGTGGGTTGATTTGGGAGATGCTGCAATTATAGACAAATCTGTTGCAAATCTGCGAAAAGTTTTGAAAGATCAAACGCTTCCAGTTCAGCAACTCGCTCGTACATTAGATGAGCAAGTTATCGCTCCCATCCGTCCACTGTTAGGCTCGGCACGTCACTTGCTATTATCACCAGATGGACAGTTAGCACTAATCCCTTTTGAAGCCTTGAAAGACGAGCAAAATAAATATTTAATTCAACGTTACACTTTCTCTTATCTCACCAGTGGACGGGATTTATTACGCTTTCAATTACCAGCTAATAGTCGTTCTAATCCTGTAGTATTTGCAAATATTGACTACGATAAGCAGGAAATAGCCGCAGCATCTACTGTACGTGGTTGGGAAAATCGACGTTCTGCTGATTTAGCTTCCTTGCGATTTGACTCACTGAGTAACACTTTAGAAGAAGCAAATAAAATTAAAGCGATTTTCCCAGATACGAAAATCATTTCTGGTCAGCAAGCGACGGAAGCTGTTATTAAACAACTTCAAGCTCCGAGTATATTGCATTTAGCGACTCACGGTTTCTTTGTTCCCGACCAACAAGTCTCTTTGGTAGGAGATAATTTCAATAAGCAACTAGAAACGCGAAATTTCGCGTCTCTACAACTAGAAAATCCTTTGTTGCGTTCCGGTTTAGCTTTAGCGGGAATGAACAATCGCACGAAAGCTTCATCAAATACTAATGATGGTGTTGTCACTGCTTTGGAAGTTGCAGGTTTAAATTTACGCGGAACACAGTTAGTAGTGCTTTCCGCTTGTGAAACTGGACTGGGTGATGTCAAAGTTGGAGATGGGCTTTATGGCTTGCGTCGTGCTTTAGTAATTGCAGGTTCTCAGAGTCAAGTTTTGAGTTTGTGGATTGTAGATGATGCGGGAACGAAAGATTTGATGGTGAAGTATTATCAAAATTTAAAAGCAGAAAAAGGTAGACATGAAGCATTACGACAAGCGCAGTTAGAGTTGTTGAAAACGCCTGAATATCAACATCCCTATTATTGGGCGAGTTTTGTGCCTTCTGGTGATTGGAGTTCGCTTAAAGAGTGAAGTTCGTAGTAAGCGTTGAAACGCTTCTTTCCAGCTTTTGAGCACTGAAGTGCTGACTACGAAAATTTTTTTTTAAATAAATTTAAGATATGCCAATAATTAATAAAGTAATTGAAATCGAAACTGAGCAGGGAATTAATATCTACAATATCACACCGCATATCAACAATTTTATTGCCTCCACTTCAATTAAAAATGGTCAAGTTCTGGTATTTTCTCCCCACACTACAACTGCATTGGCTATCAACGAAAATGAAGAAAGACTGTTAGAAGATATCAAAGTCTTTTTGCGGAAATTAGCACCAGAGTCAGACCGATATTTGCACAATGACCTACACTTAAGAGTTGTGCCGGAAGATGAACCGATGAATGCTCATTCTCATCTCATGGCAATGATGCTGAGTACTAGTGAGGTAATTCCAATTGTAGATGGGAAATTAGCTTTGGGAACTTGGCAATCTGTGTTATTTCTTGAGTTGGATGGAGCGCGTAAAAGAACTGTGTTTTTCCAAATTTCTGGTGAGGAAGCAGATTAGGAGTAGAGACGCGATTGATCGCGATTGTTGTAAAGACGCGAGGAACATCGCGTCTCTACTTTTTAATCTAAGCTGAATTCCTCAAACTCTATTTGTCCGAAAAGCATATTTTTATCTATTGCTGATAATACTTTATTGTTAGCTTTATCAGAATTTAAGCAACGACAAACTAACTGTGCGACATCTGCACGATTAATTATACCTGCAATGCGCGGATCTTCAGTTAAAATTGCATTTCCGGTTGCTGCTTCTGACTTTAATCCACCGGGACGAATAATAGTGTAAGTTAATCCACTGTCAATTAAGTGTTTTTCCGCTTTTTCTTTTTCTATTAAAACCGATCGCAATGTTTCTAATGCTTGTGGATTCAATGCAACAACACTATCTCCACTACCTATAGAAGATACCAAAAGAAATGAGCGTACTTTAGCTTTTACCGCTGCGTCAATCAGATTCTTATTACCTAAGTAATCTGCTCTTTCACTAACTTGAGGCAAACCACCAACTGTACTGATAACTGCGTGGATGGGTTCTCCCAGCATAGCACTTTCTACATCTTCGCTATTCAACGCATCTCCCAGAACTACCTGAACACCCATTGCTTCTAGTTCATCGCGAGCTGCTTCTGTTCTCAAAAGTGCTTTTACCTTTTGCTGTTGTGCAATTAAGCATTTGGCAATTTCTCTACCGACACCCCGACTTGCTCCAGCCAGAAAAATGTAGGATGCAGTTGTCATGGTTATTTTTTCAGTAAATGCGATATTGTCAACAATTAATAAATATATCTTTGTTTGGTTATCCAAACTCTCAGTAGCCAAAAATTTATATCTTTTTATACAATTATCTATCTTTATACAGAGAATAATTTCATTCCGACGGTAGAGTTAAACTGGATACAGAAGTATTTATTAAGGAATTATACTTAACCCGATTGGAGGAGGCACTTTTTCAGGTGTTAGCGTCTGATTATTATAATTAAATTTTTGAGGACACACTCATGGCAAAAAAACCGGAAAAAAACTTCCACCAACCTGAGGATATCCGAGTTAGCGCGACTACAAAAATCTGGGGCTTGACTGTGGGGATTTTAGCAATTTGTGTTCCACTTTCGGCTGTTACCAGAAGTGGTGCAATTATACCATTAGCGGCGATCGCTGGCGCAGGAGCTGGTACAGTTGCCGTGTGGCGTTCTGGTAATAAAAAATACCAAAATCAAGTTTTGTCACCGCAGCAGGTAGAACTGTTAGAACAGCGGATCGCTGACCTAGAAACAATTGTCAGCGGTGAAGACTTTGATTTGCGGATGAAAATTAAACAGCTAGAAGCACATGATAAGGCTACACGTAAGTTACGCGATCGCCAAGAATAAAATCAATAAATCCTGACTTTGGTCTCTTTACTTATACAACTTAATGCGCGGCTGTTGCAGCGACCATCATAGATTTATACTTTCACTCTTTGCGTCGCTTTAATTCTTATTGAGTATTATTTCGGGTTTGTCTCGCTAGAGACAGTCTCATATTTTCTAGATAAGTTAGAATTAATTTCCAACGTCTAATTTATTTATACGCTCTTGGTCATGGTTAACAAAGTATCTTAGTGCTCAAATAGATAGTTGCTTTCTGTTAGAGCATAAGTAATGCTTGTGTTACCCTAACTGGTCAAATTACTCAATTTTTAATTTATATTCATCTTATAAACTTGAGTAATTGCTTTGGTATAGCTTACCGTAGGTATGCATTCTTTGTGCCGCAAAACATGCAAATGGATTGGATTAGCTTACTGAAAGCTCAACAAGCTGACTTTCTTCAACGTGTGAAAAAACCAAAGACTTATGACTTATCTTTGCTAGAGAGTCAAGTTAAAGGTTGTCATAGTGAAATTATGGCATTTTGGGGCGAATCATTGGCAAAATTGCTCAGTTTTGCTCGCTACCAAGCCGAAATTCTCGCTAAAAATCCCCCACCGACACCACCGGAATATCCCGAACCTCCCGATTGGGTGATTCCCTTTCCCAAATATTTTCAGCAGCAAGCGGAAGATTATCTTTTGCGAGAACAAATCGTTCAGCGGGTGATAACTGAACGCTTGGGTAAGCTGGTTAAAAAAGTGCCACAAGACAGCTTGAAAAATATGGCATTAGATGATGAGGGAAATTTACGCGGGGAAAGTAAATTTGCTTACTTCTTGGTAGATAATCCAAAGGTTAGTATTCAAGTTTACGCAGCTGATGGAGAAAGCTTTAATGGCATAAAAAAAGACAAAATCAAGTGGACTGTTACTCAAGAAGATGTACAGAATCACCAAGTATTAGTTTTTCTATGTTTGTTTTATCCGTTTACTGGTCAATTAGGCTACGAAAAGCAAGCGGTAATCACAGGTTTTTTGCCAAACAATCAAATCGAATTTAGTGAGCCAAAACTTTGTGTGACTCCGAGTAACTTGTTATATGGGGGTGGATTAAGTTGGTATTTAGAATCACTAATTCCCAAAAAAGATGCGTCGGTAGGAGTAGATGAAATTGCGATCGCCGAAACAATTGACACTTTACCACCAGATCATCCCCTGAAGGATATTATCGGAGATTGGGAATGCTGGCAGACTTTGAGCGGACATTCTAGAGGCATTAATTGCCTTGCTTTTACTCCTGGGGGTAAAACCGGCAAAATGCCAATACTGGCAAGCGGGAGTCGCGGAGAGACGAAGCTCTGGGACTTGACAAAAGGAGAGTTAATTGGTAGTCTCTCAGAATACCAATGGAGTGTCTCCGGCGTAGTAGATGAAGTAAATTCACTGGCATTTAGTCCGGATGGACAAACATTGGTGAGTGGTGGTGCAGACTCGACAATTAAGATTTGGCATTCCGGTGCAATAGATTTGATAGATATTCTCCACAAGCACAATGGAATGGTGCGGTGTGTTGCTTTTACTCCAGATGGAAGGATGTTAGCAACTGGGGGAGATGACAGAAAGATTTTGTTTTGGGATTTGATGTATCGCGAAGTAGCGATCGCTCTTTCATTAGATGATACCGCTGCCCATTCCCTCGCTTTTAGCCAAGATGGACAAACTTTGATAACAGGTAGCTACCGTAAAATCAAAGTTTGGGATTTGTCATGTCAAGGTAAAGTGACAAGTTTTAATACAGAACCTTTGCACACCCTCATGGGACATTCTCACATAGTTCGTTCTTTGGCGGTGAGTGGAGATGATAATATCCTCGTCAGTGGAAGTCGAGATAAAACGATTAAGATTTGGGATTTAGAGACAGGGGAATTGATTCGCACCCTCAAAGGACATCAAGATGGAGTTGATGCGATCGCTCTTAGTCCCGATGGAGAAATTATCGCTAGTGGCAGTTCAGATAAAACTATCAAATTGTGGCATTTACAAACAGGGGAACTGCTAGGTACTTTTACAGGACATGCCAACACAGTAACAGCTTTAGCATTTACTGCTTCTGGGGAAATGTTGGTGAGTGGCAGTTTAGATAAAACGATTAAAATTTGGCAGCGAAGTTAGCAATTGTAGAGACGCGATGAATCGCGTCTGTAGCAAAAGAACGGAGGAAGAAAACTTAGAACTGGATTAATCAGTCTTTGAGGTGGATTAACCACTCTTTGAGGTAGATGAATCAGTATCAGAACCTCTTTAATCACTCTTTGAGGTGGATTAATGAGTATCAGAAGCTCATTAATGAGGATCAGAACCTCTTTAATGAGTATCAGAAGCTCGTTAATGAGGATCAGAACCTCTTTAATGAGTATCAGAACCTCTTTAATGAGTATCAGAAGCTCGTTAATGAGGATCAGAACCTCTTTAATGAGGATCAGAACCTCTTTAATGAGGATCAGAACCTCTTTAATGAGTATCAGAACCTCATTAATGAGGATCAGAAGCTCTTTAATGAGGATCAGAACCTCTTTAATGAGTATCAGAACCTCTTTAATCTGAAATTTGTCTTAAACTCACATTTTACATCTCGCCGCCGACAAGCTACAAAACCCTTCAATTTATGTAGTCAGCCTTCTCGGACTTTGTTTGTGTGCCCGTAAACTCCCCTAATTCTATTCGCCAAAGCTAATCTAGTTACAAAGATTGTCTATGTAAAACTTTCGCAGCAAAACTGACTTATGACAATAGCCAGTAAACCTCAGCTGACATTAGACGAGTTCTTAAAACTGCCAGAGACAAAGCCAGCATCAGAATTTCTGAATGGAGAAATTATTCAAAAGGCAATGCCTCAAGGTGAACATAGCTTAATTCAGACTACTCTTTGCGAAGTAATTAATAAAGTAGCTAAAAGCCCAAAAATTGCTCACGCATTCCCAGAATTACGCTGCACATTTGGTGGTAGTTCCATCGTCCCTGACGTGTCTGTGTTTCGTTGGGCAAGAATTCCCTTAACTTCATCAGGCAGAATTGCAAACCGCTTTGAGATTCACCCCGATTGGGCAATTGAGATTCTTTCTCCAGACCAAAGACAAACAAAAGTATTGAGTAACTTGTTGCATTGCTCACGAAATGGTACTGAGCTAGGCTGGTTAATATATCCAGAAGATGAAAGTATCCTAGCTGTGTTTCCCGGTCAGCAAGTAGAAATCTATATAGGTGCTTCTCAGCTGCCGATACTCAATGGTATAGAGTTGAAACTGACAGTTGAAGAGGTTTTTAGCTGGTTAAATTTAAGTTAAATAATATTATATTTTCTCTTTTTACCGCTCTCCCTCTCGTTGCCAGACTTAGGCTGGAAACGCATTATTTAGGGGAGGATTCCAATTTTGCAAAAAGCCCCTCAGGCTATAAGCCTGGGGCTAAATAAACAAAGCCTGCCTTCGCAGGCTTGAATACTCACAGCCTGCGAAGGCAGGCTTCGTCCGTATAGCGATACCCTTCTAGGGTATTGCGGCTTTCGTTGGAATGTTCCCTTCTTTAGAGGCTCTGCCTCGATTTTTTACAGTCCAAATAGCAGTTGTGTCACGGACAAAAAGACAATAATAAAAGCTTAAATCAGCGTCAAAATACTGTTATGTGTTAGTAATTTTATCAAACAGATAGAGAAATAGTCTATGGCGATGACGAAGCTGTGGAAGTTTTGGAAAAATACCCAAGAGTTGAACTGGGGACAAGGCGTTGAGGTGACAAAAACTGGCGCAGAAGCGGCTAAAGTCGTCTTTGATCTAGCCAAAGCCATCAACGAGCAAAAATCGAAGGCAGAAGACCTCAAGCCCTACATCGCTCAAATATCGTCGCTATTAGATGTCATCAACGCACCACTTGGACAAATTGCTGGCTCAGTAATACCCTTTGCACCCATCGCGATAACTACATTAAAGCTGATTGTTGACGCAACCAAAAAAGAGCCAAGTCCAGAAAGCTGTGTAATATTGGTTAGTCAGGTTGCTTATCTAGAAAGCTTGAAAGCTATTCTTAAAGAAGATTCGCAACTACAACAGCAAATTAATCAAGATAGCGCAGTTTCGGAAACTTTAGCTCGACAAATTAAGAAACTGGGTGAGCAAGAATTTGAGGAACGAGAAGCCAAAAAAGCTATTCTCTACTTCCACGAATCGAAACTAGCAGAAGCATTTAATCAAGTTTTGCAGCAACGTTTACAAGAAGCAGGTTTAATCGAAGCAGATGCAAAAACTGTAACCGAAAGAGTAGCGCGAAAGACCAATGAATATATGCTGACAGCATTGCTACAAGTTGGCGATAAAGTCAAGCAATTGGTGCTATGGTATGGCACGGGAGGAAAAGAGCAACTAGAAAAATATCTGAGTATTGATGATTATTTAGAACAGGAAATTAAACCCAAGCCCGAAGAAAATATTTTTGATGAGACTTACATTACCTTTCGGGATTTGTATGTACAGTTGCAAGTTAAAGAACTGGATAAGGAAAGCGATGTTAGTCTTCAACTAGAGGATCTGGTTAAGTTAATGCTTTATAATCCAGATGTGAATAAACAGAAACAAGTTTTGTTTATTCAAGGTGAAGCTGGACGCGGTAAAAGTGTCTTTTGTCGGATGTTTGGCGACTGGGTGCGGCAGAACTTGCATCCCAGTTTTACACCGATTTTGATTCGCTTGCGGGATGTGCGCGTACTAAAAGATAACTTAACTGAGACTTTAGAAAACTATTTAGAAAACGTTAATTTTATTCAAAGTGATTCCGGTTGGTTGACGGATAAAAACACGCGCTTTTTATTTTTACTCGATGGGTTCGACGAACTATTATTAGAAGGACGAGCTAACGGCTTAAAGGAATTTTTGGAACAGGTAGAGAGATTTCAAAAAGATAGCTTTTGCCATCATCAGTTTTTGGTTACAGGTCGTCCTTTAGCGCTGCAAGGAATTGACCGCTTGCTCTCACAAACTAAAAGCTTGAAGCGCGTCGAACTTCAGCCAATGGATGACTCAATTCGGCAAACGTGGCTGGAGAAATGGGAGGCTAAAGTTGGGACGCAAGAGGCAAATGATTTTGAGCAGTTTTTGCAAGCTTGTCCTGATGAAATTAAGAATAAACTAGCACGAGAACCTTTACTGCTTTATTTACTCGCACGAATGCACCGAGAGCAACGTCTGAATGTGCAAATGTTTGTTAATGCAGAAGGTATCAAAGCAAAAATTCGCATCTATGATGAATCGGTGAAATGGGTATTAGAAGAACAGCGTAAAAGTGAAAATCAAAATGATAACCTGCGCTTAACTCAACTGGAAAGCGAAGATTTGCGCCAGTTTATGACAGAAGCTGCTTTGTGTGTGGTGCAGTCGGGAAATGAATCTGCAAAAGTGGCGATGTTAGAAACACGGCTCAAACTTAGCAACAAAACAGCAGCAAACTTAATTCAGCAAGCGAGAGAGAATTCTCACGAAAATAAGAAGCTACTCAATAATTTGTTGACCGCATTTTACATCAAACCAGCCTCAGGCGATAAAGATGGTTCGGTGGAGTTTGTCCACAAGAGTTTTAGTGAGTTTTTATTTGCAGAACGGTTGATAGAAAGCTTTGTAGATTGGACAACTAAAATAAGCAAGCGTCACCGTGAAGAAGATGCAATTTCCACAGAGGTGATGGATAGGGAAATTTACGATTTATTCGGCTATGGAAATTTAACGCCGGAAATTGTCGAATATTTAATGGGGTTGTTTGCCGAGAGTTCAGAATTTAAAGATGTAGAACGCTTGTGTCAACTCTTCCAAAGATTAGAGTATTTCTATTTTCGTTGGTGCGATGGGGAATTTATTGATGCGGAAGATGCAAATTTGCCGCAGATGAAGAAAAAGCAATTAAGGGAGCAATTACCAGATAGAGAAAATCACTTAGGTTTGCGACAAGTGGATGTGTGTACAGGGTTGAATGTGATGATTTTGCTTTTAGAGTTAAATCGCTATGCTCAAAGAAAAGATGACCTGAAAGATAAAATCAGCTTTCACCCCTGCTGTAAATCTGATGCTGATGAATTTTACTCAGATTGTTTGCTTCGTATTGTCGGCTATAGTTACTGCCTGAGTGTCGATGCCTTTAACAAAAATTTGAGATTATTCCTCAGCTTTGCCAACCTCAGCTTTGCCAATCTCAGCTTTGCCAACCTCAGCTTTGCCAACCTCAGCTTTGCCACCCTCAACCGTGCCAACTTAAGCGGTGCCACCCTCAACCGTGCCAACCTCAGCCGTGCCAACCTCAGCCGTGCCAACCTCAGCCTTGCCGACCTCAGCCGTGCCGACCTCATCGATGCCAACCTCAGCGATACCAACCTCAGCGGTGCCAACCTCAGGGATGCCAACCTCAGCTTTGCCAACCTCAGCTTTGCCGACCTCAGCAATGCCGACCTCAGCAATGCCGACCTCAGCGGTGCCGACCTCGAAGCAGCTGTGTGGGACAGTGACACAAAATGGCTCAATGCTAAAGGGCTGCATAAAGCAGTAAATGTATCCCCAGATTTAGCGCAATACGCAGCTTTTGCAGCGGCAGTTTCTTTAAGTCAGGGTATCAGTTTGGTAGAAGAAGGCAAAATTAAAGAAGCACTGAACGCTTTCAGGCAAGCCGTAAGCTACGACCTTAGTTTGAAGTACTCTGCCGAATGCCGGAATAGCATCTGCTGGGTTGGCAGCTTACACGGTCATGCGAAAGGTGTTCTCCACATTTGTGAAAGAGCTGTTAGTCTAGAGCCTGATAATAAACTCTATCAAGACAGTCGGGGGCTGGCTAGAGTACTTACAGGCGACTTGGTAGGGGCATTAGAAGACTTTCGGGCTGCTGTGGACAGTAGCGCACTTGATTACTCAAAACGTGTGAAGCGGCGCCGGCTACGCTGGATAGAAGCACTTGAGTCAGGAAATAATCCCCTCACTCCAGAGGAATTAGAGGAACTGCGAAAGGTTGAGGGTTAAATTGATGAAAATAGAGAGTGAGCGGATCAATCCGATGGAAATCTTTATTTTAGGTGAGTTCGATATCTTCGATCTGCCACAACCCCCAGGGATTTAAATCCCAGGCTAATAGCTTAAGTCCACGCTTTGTGGACTGAAATTCGGAATTATTATTTAGTCTACTAAAGTAGACTTTGGCTATTAGCCTGCAAATTAATTTGCACGCGGTTGTGGATGCGATTTGAGAATGCGACAAGATCTGAATTGACATAATTATCAGGGAATTTGGCATGAAAGAGGCGATCGCCGACCCAAAAGAGCCTCACACCCTGAAGGGTGCGGCTATACGAACAAAGTCCGCCTGCGCGGACTTAACATCTAGAAGCCTGCGGAGGCAGGCTTTGTTCGTGTAGCCCCAGGCTTCTAGCCTGAGGGCGTTTACCGATTATTGCAGGAAATCTATTGACAATGAAAAAAGCGATCGCCCAACAAACAAGCGATCGCCTAACAAAGAAGCGATCGCTTTTATTAACTAGCACTCTTTGTGCTGACTAGGAATTTTAATTCAACACATGTTGCATCAAGGGTTTATCTTCCGACACCTTCCCGGAACGCAACCATTCATTAAGTTCGCTTGGTGCTTTGGCTCTTGCAAGTCTTTCCCGCAATTCTCCACCTTCGAGAACTTCGCGTTGCAGCAGTTCTTCTGCGGTTTCTTCTAACAAGTCGCGGTTATCTTGTAAAATGGTCAAAGCAATGTGGTGTGCATTATCCACAATCTGCTTCATCTCGCGGTCAATTTCCTCAGCCACTTTCGGGCTAATCGACCGACGCGGATTGCTGTAACCTTCAATAAACTGTTGTTGCGTCTTCTCAAATGCCAGAGGACCGAGTTTATCACTCATTCCGTAGACAGTAACGTAACGTTCTGCCATATCTGTGGCTTTCTGGATGTCGTCACCCGCACCTGTGGAGACTTTACCAAAAACGACTTCTTCAGCGGAACGTCCACCCAACAAAGTGGCAATACGTCCGCGAATTTCGTCTTCTACCATCAAGAAGCGGTCTTCTTCGGGCATTTGAATTGTATAACCCAAAGCACCGATACCACGCGGCACAACGGAGATTTTTTCAACTTTACCAGCTCCGGGCATCAATGCACCGATGATGGCGTGACCAACTTCGTGATAAGCTACAGTCTTCTTCTCAGTTTCATTGAGTACGCGCGATCGCTTTTCTAAACCGGCAATCAACCGCTCGATCGCTTCGTTGAAATCAGCCATAATTACCGCTTCCCGATTTTGACGAGCTGCTAATAATGCGGCTTCATTCACTAAGTTAGCTAAATCTGCCCCAGCAAAGCCAGGTGTGCGGATGGCAATAGTAGCTAAGTTAACATCCTCAGCCAATTTAACGTTTCTCGCGTGAACATTGAGAATCGCTTCCCGACCAATTTTATCAGGACGGTCTACCACAACTTGGCGGTCAAAGCGTCCCGGACGACGTAAAGCTGGATCTAACACTTCTGGACGGTTGGTAGCAGCGATGATAATTACACCTGTGTTGGCGTCAAAGCCGTCCATTTCAGTAAGTAACTGGTTCAGGGTTTGTTCGCGTTCATCGTTTCCACCGACGAACCCACCAGCACCACCGCGAGACTTACCAAGTGCGTCTAACTCGTCGATAAAGACGATACAGGGAGCTTGTTTTTTCGCTTGTTCAAACAAATCGCGCACCCGTGCAGCACCGACACCAACGAATAATTCGATAAACTCGGAACCGGAGATACTGAAGAAAGGAACACCCGCTTCACCAGCGATCGCCTTCGCTAACATTGTCTTACCCGTTCCTGGAGGTCCCACCAGCAACGCCCCTTTAGGTATTTTCGCACCTAAGCGGGTATATTTGTCAGCATTTTTCAAGAAGTCAACAATCTCTTCTAGCTCGACTTTAGCTTCATCCACACCAGCCACATCTGTAAACTTGACACCAGTGCTGCCATCAGAAGAAATCCGAGCCTTGCTTTTACCTACCGTCAATGCAGCGGTACCACCACCCTGACGATTGAGGAAAAAGCCCCAAATGCCAATAAAAATTAACGGTGGAACCACCCAACTGATTAAAGTGCCAATCCAGGCATTTTGATCTGGTAGTGGTGCAGCAAATTGTACATTATGCTCGCGGAGAATCTTCGGTAAATCCAGATCGTAAGCTACTGGTGTAGTTTGGAAAACTTGTTCTGCCGACTTACCATCTGGCGTTTGCGTCGGAATTGAATATTCAATGCGATCGCTTCCAACAATTGCCTTATTTACTTTACCAGCTTCCACAGCCGTAATAAAATCACTATAAGCAACTTGCGGCAATCGCGGACCAAAGAAGCTAGGAACAATAAAGTTAAGCAATAACAGAACAGTCAGCAGAATCAGGAAACTGCCGCCAAACTGCCTTACTCTCGGCGGTTTGATCGGGCTTTTGTTATTTTTTTCTACAGGCATTTTTTGATGTACCCTCTAAGTTTTGGGGGAAGGGCAATGGGCATGGGGCATGGAAAGAATCGGATTAAAACACGCATGACTTTGTTAAACTTCTTTAACTGCCAATGCCCAATGCCCATTGCCCATTGCCCTTTTTGTAATTGTTAAGCTTTGTAACTATATGTTTATTGTAGAGACTGAGCGTAGCAGCCTTATTTAGGGTCAACCCCACAGAAAAATGCGTATAGCCGTACTAAATTATGGAAAATCAGATTGGATTTGTGGTGAAGGTGTTTGTATTTTCGGCTTTGCTGTCGTTACTGATTAGATATATCGGTCCGGGTTTGGGGATTGGGGGGACGACAACCAACGTATTAATTATGGTTTTGTCACCGAGTTTGATTATGGCGATCGCATTATTGTCCCGACTCCCCAGTAAGGGAGAGGGGGAGAGTGGGGGATAGGGAGAAATAATTGTCCTCCACTCCTCCACTCTTCCACTTTTGTACAGACGCGATTAATCGCGTCTCTCCCCACTCCCCAGATACAAGCGAAAGTAGCTAAAATCAGCTAATCTAGCTGCATTGAAAGCAAAACGCATCTCGCCAACAGTTCGGAGACAGCCTGTGAATTTAGGTCAATGGATCGGCTTAATCGCCCTCGTTATCTCGTTATACATCTTGTGGCAGATAAGGGAAGTACTTTTACTAATGTTTGCCGCAATCGTATTAGCCACCACCTTAAATCGGCTGGCAAAACGCTTGCAACGCATCGGCATGGGACGTGGACTCGCCGTAATTGTGTCGGTAGCGATTTTTTTGGCTGGAGTCGTAGGCTTTTTCTGGCTGATTGTACCGCCTTTTACACAGCAGTTCCAAGAACTAACGCTTCGGGTTCCCCAAGGGTTTCAACGCTTCAATACTTGGCTTGACCAAGCAGAAACTCGCGTTCCTAGTGAACTTACACAATATATACCTGATGTAAATAGTCTAATCCAACAAGCGCAACCTTTAATAAATCGCGCCTTAGGAAGCTCTTTTACCTTTGTTTCTGGCACTTTAGAAGTAGTTTTGAAGATTTTGCTAGTGCTAGTTTTAACAGGGATGTTTTTAGCCGGTCCCCTAGCTTACCGGAAAGTATTTATTCGGCTGTTTCCCGCATTTTATCGGCGACGGGTAGATGGAATTTTAGATAAATGTGAAGTTTCATTAGAGGGATGGGTAACAGGCGCTTTCATTGCTATGAGCGTAGTGGGATTGTTAAGTGTAATTGGCTTATCAATTTTAGGTGTGAAAGCTGCGCTTGCTTTAGGAGTGTTGGCGGGATTTTTGAACTTGATTCCCAATCTGGGTCCAACAATGAGTGTAATCCCGGCAATGGCGATCGCGCTTTTAGATACACCTTGGAAACCGCTTCTTGTATTTGCTCTTTACTTTGTCATTCAGCAAGTAGAAAGTAATTTTCTTACCCCGATTGTCATGGCACGTCAGGTGTCATTACTACCAGCTGTCACGTTAATTTCTCAACTTTTTTTCGTCACATTCTTTGGCTTTCTCGGATTATTTTTAGCGCTACCCTTGACCGTTGTCGCTAAAATTTGGGTGCAAGAAGTCTTAATTAAAGATGTTTTAGATGAATGGGGAAATAAATCGAATAAAGAGGCAGAATTAGTCATCGTTTCCGATCAGCTTTCTGTAGATGAGCGCCAAACAACTGAAATACATCCTTCAGAAAATCCTCAAAATGAAGATAAATCAATTGTTGATGATGTATGATATAATGTCCGGCAAATCAGACATACTGTAGAGACGTTCCGACGGAACGTCTCTACGACGGTTGCGATATTTTTATTACTGTTAATTAAACAGACATGATATGAAAAACTGTTTCTATACTTGAACTGGCTAGCTTTGAATAAATAAAGCAGGTTTTATGACTCAAGCCATACCCAAACTAGTAACGTTTGATCAATTTATAGATTGGAAGCCTGATGATAGACGCTATGAATTCGATAATGGGGTGATTGTTGAAATGCCGCAACCATTAGGAAACCATGAACAAATTAAAGGTTTTTTAATAACTTCCAGAATTAAATTTGACTGCTGAACAAATTTTTGAAGCTGGCAATTCTGCGGTTTAAATATGAACACAAAAGCGGCTACAGGCGCTCAATTTATACAAAATTGCGTTGAACCTTAACTATTAAGGTTCAACTTTTGCAAGACTGGCATTTCACCATCTTGACTTTAACTGAATTTCAACCCTAAAGGGAAATAAACTTTTAAGCGGTGATATCTACAAGTTGGATATCGAAGATTAAATCTTCCCCAGCTAATGGATGATTCGCATCTAAAGTAACTGTAGAGTCAGAAATATTAGTGATCATCACCGGAATAATTTGTCCAGAGGGTTGCTGAATTTGCATCTGCTGACCAACTTCTGGTTCCATTTCCGGGGGCATTTGGTCGCGTTCAACTTCTACTACCATTTCTGGACGATGTGAACCGTAAGCTTCATCTACGGGGATTTTTGTAGTCTTTGATTCGCCAGTATTCATTCCCAAAACCGCTTGTTCAAATCCAGGAATGATTTCTCCTGCACCTATGGTGAACTGCAAAGGGTCACGCTCAGTAGAAGAATCAAATACTGTGCCATCTGTCAATTTGCCTGTGTAGTGAACCATTACAGTATCACCATTTTTTGCTTGTGCCATTAATTTTCTCCTGAGATTTTTTACTAAGGAAAGCGTTGACGTATAAATCAGATACCATCTTAACGACCGAATATCCGGTAAGCGGTGGTTTATTCTACATCCAACGCTGACTTCCTTCATTAAAGGGTACAAGCGACTTGCAATCAAAAAAGTCTGCCAATTGGCAGACAATGTTTGCATGTCTATCCTGCGTGATGATTAATAAACTATATGCCGTGCAGTAGTTGACTAATCCCTTGTGAGTGTATTAGAAAACTAAAATTTCTCTACAGCAGGTCGCAAATCAAGTTCTAAAGTCCAGGCGGTGGTATCTTGGTTGTAGAGTTGCCAGTAATTTTGTGCGATCGCTTCTGGTGAAAGTAGTGTGTGTTCTTCTCTTTGTGATGCCATTTCCCGCACTCTTTCGGTGTTAATCATACCATCAATGACGATATGAGCCACATGAATTCCTTGGGGACCAAATTCGCGTGCCAAAGACTGTGCCAGCGCTCTCAAGCCAAATTTACCCACCGCTAATGCAGAAAACCTGGCAGAACCTTTAAGTGCAGCAGTCGCACCGGTTAACAAAATCGTGCCTCTACCTTGTTCCACCATCGCGGGTAAAACTTGCTGTGCGGCAACAAAGGCGCCAAAACAATTAACTCTCCAGCTATTCTCAAATTGCTCTGGTGTAAGTTCTAGAATACCAGCCATTTTAAAAGCTCCGGCATTATAAACTAGAACTTCTGGCGCATCAAGTTGTGATTTTATCTGTGCAAAGGCATCTTTGATAGATGCAGCGTCAGTCACATCAGCCGGAAAAATCAACGCTGTCCCACCATTGACTTGAATTTCGCTTTGAATTTTGGTAAGTTGGTCAGCGTTTCTGGCAATCAATCCGACAGCAAAATTTTCACTAGCAAATTTATGAGCGATCGCACTTCCCAATCCAGGACCTGTGCCGACAACTACTGCAACTTTTGCTTGGCTCATGTCAAGCTCCTAAAACGCTACACTCTTAAACTACCATTACAGCTACCAGAAACAGTGTTACCGGATTTCGTGAGAATTTTCAGATAAATTGAAGTGCGATCGCCACAATTGTTTAGTTTTATCAGCAGCGTCGGCATTGCTGAAACTGTAATGATTTAAGCCGGAAGTGGAACAGTTTTGTACTTCAAATAGTGCAACAATAAACGGACGGACAATCGCAACATTTCAACCGACTTGGAATAACACAGCGAGGAACGATGCAACCGTGCCAAGTAGTGGCTAACCCTTGTGTTTTCACTTTCCACCCTGGTCATGTAAGTTTTGCTCACAAGGTGGTCTGCATCGTTGATAAAACAAGGATAAACAGAGTAACCATTGTGACATAAAAGAAGCTATGCCAGGTTTTTAGCTTTTGCCTGCTTCGGTTGAAATGTTTCACTACTGCGGTAAGCGAAGCTATGCCGTAGGCTTATCGCCTAAAACCCAAGCGATAATACCAGGCGTTCGCTTGTTCGCTACAGTCCACAACCAGAACTTGTTTTTCTTGTTGCCGACAAAAGTTTGTAGTTCATCAATTTGTCTTACCTCTGGTATTTCCTCAGACTTAGGCGCGTCGGGTAAGTTAATACCCGCTTGTCGAATCCAATGAATCAGCGTGGTGTGGTGAATCTCTGTCACTCTTTCAATCGCGCGTAGTCCCATCCCATTGAGGTACATTTTCATGCACAACAGCCAGAAATTTCAGCCGGAAGCCAGCAAAGTTTGCCGCAAGGGGGAAAACAAGACACATAAAGGATTTTGAGGGTTCACAAGGAATGCGATCGCCTGCTCCTTGTAAACAAAATCTGGCTTAAAGTCGAACTTAGTAGCTTCCCAGAGGGGAGCGGTTCAATTCATCCTTATAAAATTTCCAATTCGGCATAAATTTATTCATCAAAGCCACGAAGCGATCGCCATGATTGCGTTCTAACAGATGCACCATTTCGTGAACTACAACATACTCTAGGCAATGCTTGTCTTTTTTGGCTAGTTCGAGGTTGAGCCAGATACGTTTTGCTTGGATGTTGCAAGTACCCCATTTGGTTTTCATCAGTTTTACCCCCCAGTCCTCAACCTGAACTCCCATGTTCTTTTGCCACTTGGCGATTAATGGGGGAATTTCCTGTTTTAACTGCTGTCGATACCAGGACATCATGACTTGTTGGCGTTGCGCTTCATTACTTCCTTCTTTTACATAAAGGTCGATATAAGTATTATTTCTAACTTCTACTTTGGGATTGCCCTGATAATAGATGACATTTAGTAAATAGCGTTTGCCTTCAAAATAATGACTTTCACCAGACACAAATTCTCTTGGTGACTGGCGTTCTTGTGCTTCAAAGTTAGCTTGATGCTTTTTAATCCAGGCTAGTTTGGAGATGGCGAATAAACGCACAGCTTCGTCATCCAAGTGTAAGGGTGTGGCGATACGTACTCGACCATCAGGGGGATAAACTGCCAAGTGCAAGTTTTTAATGTCTTTTCTGGCAACGTCTATGACGAGTTCACCGACAGTTATTTGGTGCATCCTAATACTCGCTTTGGCTTTTGACTATTTCAAAAATGCGCTCTAAATCTTCAGGGGAAGTTAGATATTGTTTAATGGCATTTTTTACTTCGCGCTCTTTTATTCTGTTTCCACGCCAACCATCTTTTTTGGTTTGGCGAATTGCGTCATCTATCCTTAGAGCTAATGCTTCAGCTTGGTTAAGGTTGTCGTATAAAGCTCTTTTAGCAGGAGTGTTCAATGATTGAGGATACTGTGATGAGTTGCTAGGTTGAACAACTTGTTTACTTAACTCAACAATTTGCTGTAAGTAGGCTTTATAGTCTTGAGCGGCTGTTTTCCGTAATTGGATTAACTCATCCAGCAGCGTGGACATTTTTTCAAAATATTTGGGGTTGGTTGGCTGCTGGTCTACAATGAGTTTGCGTAAGTTATTTTCGATGGTTTCCGCTACAGCTGTTGGGTTTTGCTTGATGCTTTTAGGTAATGCGTCAACTGCATTTGCACCGCGTTCGACAATCAACTGAATTAGTGTCATGTCGTCAAAGGCTGAAATAACTTCGCTTTCTTGTGCGCCGATATAGCTATCAATCAAGTGACGCATGGTGGGTTCATAGGTTTTTAAGTCGATATAATCGCCACTGCGTAGTTTCACCTCAGCGCGTACCTGTTCGTAATGCTTAACTTCTTGTTTAATAATTTCGATTTCTGCTGGAGTGTATCCGGCTTCTACCATGTCATTTGCTAAGTTGGCGTAGGCTCGAACCAAAGCGGCTGTATACTTATAAAGGGCAAGGCGTTTTTGCTGGTTGTCTTGAAGCTTGTCCGGCTCGTCGTTCGCACCACCGAAATAGCGTCCATAGGCATCGGTGTCTTTGGGTGGCTCTACTGCTTCACACAGAGCTTTGATGCTTTCTCTGGCAGTTTCCAGGCGTTCCCTACCCTTGGTTAACCTGTCGCTTAATAACCCATCAACATCGTCTGTATCATAATCTTCAAAGGCTTCAGAAGTATAATCGTTAACTGATTTTTCTAAGCTTTTAAATAGGTCTTTGTAGTCGATAATGTAACCATATTCTTTATCTTCCCCATCTAACCGATTGACGCGACAAACAGCTTGAAATAGACTGTGGTCACGCATGGATTTATCAATGTAAAGATAGGTGGTAGGGGGAGTATCGAAGCCTGTTAACAGTTTATCTACTACAATCAGCAGCTTCATTTGGGCGGGTGATTTGACAAATTTCTTTTTGACTTCATCCTCGAATTTCTCTGGCGTTTTGCCATTGAGCATTTTTTGATAAATTTCGTACTGCTTTAGCTTTTGGGTGGGTTCATCTTCTCCGGTGCTTTCACCTTTAATACTCTGGAGAGAGCCATCATAGGAAGTGACAATGGCACATTTTGTAAAGCCAGCATTTTGGAATAATTCGTAATATTTGCAAGCTTCATAAATACTGCTACTGACGAGCATGGCATTGCTCCGACCGTTTTGCAGGCGGTCTTTGGTGTTAAAGTCTAGGATGATATCAGCAACAATTTTGTCTAACCGCGATCGCGAACTGAGGACTTTTTGCATCGTACCCCAGCGTCTTTTGAGTTCGGTTTTGGCATATTCGGTTAAGTTTCTAGTTTTGGCTTCAAACCACTTATCAATTTTGTCTTGTGAGGTAATATATTGGTCAACATTGCGGGCTTCGTAGCGCAAATCTAAGACAACTTGATCGCTGACAGCTTCATGAAATTTGTAGGTGTGAATGTAATCACCAAAAATTTCGATGGTTGTTTCTCTGTCTTTTTTGAGTAGGGGTGTACCAGTAAAACCGATTAACAAAGCATTGGGCAAAATTTGCTTCATGGCTTTGTGCAATTTCCCGGACTGGGTGCGGTGACACTCATCCACAAACACATAAATATCGCCTTTGGCTTGAAAATCTTGGGGTAAACTGCGCTTGAGTTCGGCAATGTAGTTGTCGTAGTCGGCTTGATTTTTTTTACCGTCTTTTCTGCCAAATTTATGGATTAAGGAGCAGAGCAACCAAGGAGTAGTATTATTCAGTTGGGTAATTAACTCTTGACCGCTTTTGGTGCGATAGATGTTTTCATTGACGCCGAGAAAGACGTTTTTAATTTGCTCGTCGAGTTCATCACGGTCAGTAATAATTAACACACGAGCATTAGGGTTATATTCCCGAATCCATTTGGTGAGCCAAACCATCGTCAGGCTTTTACCACTGCCTTGGGTGTGCCAGATGATGCCCCCTTCTTGACGGCTGATGTAAGATTGGGCTGCTTTAACGCCAAAATACTGGTTATGACGGCAGAGTTTTTTGATACCACTGTCAAAAACGATAAAGTTGTGGATGAGTTCTAAAAAACGCTCTTTTGCACAGAGTTGCAGCAGATGTCTGTTTAAAGGATTGGCGATGTCGCTGCTACTATCTTCTTTCCAGGTTAGGTAATATTTTTCTGAGGTTTCAATGGTGCCATAACGGAGTCCTTCGGTGTCGTTACCTGCCATGACAAACTGCATGGTCGTAAAGAAGGGCTTAATAAAAACAGATTTTTGGTTATCGAGGTTTTGGCGGATGCCTTCAGAAACGGAAACAGTGCTGCGTTTAAGTTCGAGAACACCGATCGCAATACCATTAATATAAAGTACGATATCTGGGCGTTTGGTGTTTTCGCCTTTAACAGTGACTTCTTCGGCGATCGCAAAGTCATTTTTTAGAGGTTCTTCCCAGTTGATCAGCCAAACGGTTTGGGTGTTTTCGCCAACTTCTTCTTTGACTTTGACCCCATAGCGCAGGAGGCTATAAACTTCTTTGTTGATGTCATAAAGGCTTTTGCTTTGGTCGCCTGCGACTTTGTTGAGTTCATACAAGGCTTTGGTGATCAGGCGATCGCTGTAGCCTTGTTTGTCGCGTAGGAAGGTACAGAGGATTTCCGTTTCGATGTTGCTGTTGTTAGGTCGGTAGTACCAATCACCCAGATAGCGATAGTTTAATTGTTGCTCGAATAGTTGCACAATGCGGTTTTGGGTTTGGTGTTCTAGCTGTCCGACCTGGCTCATAGCAACCCTCTCACTGTTATAATCACGGATTTACTCAGCTTTAAATATGACACTGTTTATCAAACTATGTCATCTCTATTTGTGTCATCCGTGAATTTTCTGTCTAGCTTAATGTTTGTAGCCAAGAAACACCCCTGAGATTGGTATCGACTGTAGCTAATGTCAACTGGTGGTATGCAGTAGCTGCAATAAAGCGATCGCCTGGGTCTTGGTGTGGTAGCTCAATCTGACGGCTTAAAATAGCGATGTGGCGGTTGAAAACCTTGGCGTTGATTAATAACTGCTAATTAGCCTTGTCTTCCCGGTTAATAATTCTTGCATCATGCCTTGTTTGATGGCTTTGTATTTGTCGCGCTTTTGTTCTAAGCCTGCAATTTCTGCATCCATATCGCTAAGGATTTGAGCGATCGCTTTTTGTTCTTCAACACAAGGCAAGTTAATTTCAATATTTTCAATCGTTTTAGCGTTTAAGCTGGGAACTCCAGAAGCCTCATTATAGGAATACCAATCAATCAAATTAAATCGATAAAAATAAATTTTGGAAATGCATTAGTTAATATCTCTGTATAAAACAAAGTGTCTATCGTCCAAAATGGAATATCCATATATTGTGGAATATCAATAGTTCCCTTCCGTCCGATTAGTACTGATGGTTTGTCGTATAAATATGTTTTTGCTCTACCAATTTCTCCTCCTGTAGCTAAAATTGGAAATTCGCCATTTTTGTTTACCACATCATGCTGACTTTTTCCATGTCGGACTTTTAATGCTTCCCCCAACTTCTTCAGCTCCCACTCACCGCTAAAACCCGGCAGGCGTTTTTTGCCCGTGAGAAGTTGCTGCATCGTGCCTTGCTTGGTGTTGCGCTTTTTGGTGATGAGGCGATCGCACTCTGTAATCAGGGCATCGACATCACTGAGGGATTGGGCGATCGCTTTTTGTTCGTGAAGAGGGGGGACTTTAACTGGTATTGGATAAATAAAATTTCGGTTGAGTGAAGGTTGAGCGCCCCCTGAGTTATATCGTTGAAAATCAATTGATTTCAGGAAATAATAGGCGAATAGTTCATCATTACCATGAAAATCGATAACGTATAAAGCAGTATTTAATGCCCAAAAATCAACAAGAGAGTAGCTAACTACTCCAAATGAAGCACCACTTCTACCTACAGTTACTCCTGGTCCCGTTGTTGTGGCTGTGTCATGATAACCAGTGATTCCGAAGGAACCAAGCACGGGTATTTTTCCTGGTTTTCGCTTAGGTTCAGGTAAATCATGCCCTCTTCGCAAGCTTACAAACTCCCCAAGCTTCGTGTGCTGCCATCCGTCAGATACCATAACGCAATCCTCGCAAGCTATTCCAAATCACCTTTTTCAACCGTTAACATTCATATCCAAATCCCATCCGCTTCAAATGCCCCTCAACCTCACTCGTCAACTGCGGTCAAGGCATATCATACCGTTCCGCTAACTCCTTTATTCGCTGCGTCAATCGTTCAAAAATTTTAATTAACTTTTCTATTTCTAATACGCTTAAGGTCTTCCCAAAACTCTTCTCTTGTTACTTTATCTAGAGATTCTTTTCTTTCGTGTGTATAGTCACCGCTTCCCCATCCAACTTGTTGTAAAAAGCGAATAGCATCTACTTGACCCAAATGTTCTACTAAAACCTCATAACCTTTTTTTCTCAATTCAATTTTATCCATCACCACACCAACCCCATCCTCTGCAAATGCCCCTCAACCTTAGCCGTTAACTCTTCAACCTTAGTCGTAAACTGCGGCAAAGGTCTATCATACCGTTCCGCCAACTCCTTAATTCGCTGCGTCAACCGTTGCGAAATCCGCTCCATCTCCGAAGCGATCGCTTGTCGCAGCGTCACCATCCACTTGTCATCCACCACCAGCGTTTTTATCTCATCCTCTGTTAGCTCGCCGTATTTTCTTAACACATACTTATCCAAAAATTGAGTCAATAGTTTAATTTCTTTACTAACTTCCGCTTCTTGCTCAATCAGCTTTAAATAAGCCTTTAACACCTTTAACTCATCCGCAAATGTTGCATCATTCTTAATCGTCTTGATGCGATCGTTCACATTGGTTTTGGTAATTTTGCCGCTGTCGTTAGTGACTTCTTCCAGCAAACCCTCCTCACCGCCATGTTCTTCTTGGAGTTCCTCCTGCTGGCGAACAATTTCATCTTTTTTCGTTTCCAGTTCTGCGATCGCAGCTTGTTCAGCTTTAAAATAACGGTTAATCATCAACTCCTTGGGAATGAGTTCGCAGACATAATCCGTAGCTACGCCTTTTTTATTCGTTACCGCCGTCAGTTCTGCCTTCCAGCCATCCTCTACCAAAATATAAACATCGTCCTTCATGCTCTCCACCCAATAGGTCATCAGGTGCTGGTAAACATCGTATTTATCAATGAGCCTTTTACCTGCAAACGCTTGCAATAGGTTTTCCGAGAGCATGTGAATGATGGCATTGGGCTTATCTCCCGGCTGGATGCCTTTCAGCAAAGGAGTGTGTTGCGCTTGCCACGTTTCAAAAACCGCTTGGATTTCTTCCCCATAGCTGATAAATTCAGGATGGGCAAAAATACAAGCTTTAACCTCCGAACCTGGAATTTTTAGCACTAGGTATCCTGGGCGATCTGCTAGCTGAAATAACTCTTGTTGCAGCGTCGGGTAAACTTGCCAGTAATCGCTCAAAGCCTCAACATCTCGCTTGGGTATCCCTCCCAACAAATGCGCCTCAATATCCTGAATATCCTCCTCTTCCTGACTGTCGATATAGCGCGGGATATTCAGGTTGTAGTCATTCCCCTCAATTTCCTTAACTGGCACCATCCGAGAATATTTCGGCACTTCAAGCTGCTTGTTAAAAACATCCACAATCTTATGAATGTCTTGATCCCGCAGGCGGTTTTTATTGCCGTCTTTAACAAACCCCTTGCTGGCATCAATCATAAAAATGCTCTGGCGATTCTCGGCATTTTCTTTGTCTAAAACAATGATGCAAGCCGGAATCCCCGTTCCAAAAAACAGGTTTGGCGGTAGCCCAATAACCCCCTTAATTATTCCCTTGCTAATCAGATTTTTCCGAATTTCTGCTTCTGCATTCCCGCGAAACAGCACCCCATGCGGCAGAATAATCGCCCCTTTGCCGTTGCTTTTCAGCGAGCGAACCATGTGCAGCAAAAAAGCATAGTCGCCATTTTTAGCCGGAGGGATGCCATAACCATCAAACCGTTGAAACTCATCCTTGGTTGGATTAAGTCCGTTGCTCCAAGCCTTCGAGGAAAAGGGAGGATTAGCAACAGCAAAATCGAATATTTTCAGGCTCCCATCCGAATTTTTGAAATGGGGACTTGATAAAGTATTGTCCTGCCAAATCTCGGCGGTATCGTGTCCGTGCAGGATCATGTTCATCCGAGCCAAAGCGCGGGTGGCGTTGTCCATCTCCTGACCGTAGATTGTTAAGCCCCGTTCTGCTTCATCCGCAGCTTTTAACAACAGAGAACCACTGCCACAGGTCGGGTCGTAAATGGTCTGATCCTGACTTTGGGCTAAATTAACGCTAATAACTTTGGAGATGACACGGGAAACTTCAGCCGGAGTATAAAACTGCCCTTTGCTTTTGCCCGATTGCGTCGCAAAGTTACGCATCAGATACTCATAGGCATCGCCCAAAATATCATCGCCATCAGCGCGGTTCTTACTGAAATTCAGTGCCCGGTTCTCAAAAATCGCCACCAAGTTGGAAAGCCTATCCTGCATTTCCTTGCCCCTGCCCAACTTGTCGGCATCATTGAAATCAGCTACATCAATGACACCCTTTAAATCATTTGCCTCCGCTAGCGTGGTGATAATTTTGTTGATGCCATCCCCTATATCTTTCTGTCCTTTCAGGGCAACAATATCCTGGAAGCCTCCACCTTCAGGTACTTCAATCAGCGCATTTGCGACACCCGCATATTTATCAGATACATATTTAACAAACAATAAAACTAGTACATAATCCTTATACTGCGAGGCATCCATGCCACCTCGCAGTTCATCACAGCTTTTCCATAACGAACTATAGAACCCATTTGGGATCTATCCATTCGCCAACCGCTTGAGCATCAGTCGAATGAAACACAGATTGAGTTTTGCTGTCGCATGACTTAAGGTGCGCTCAAAGTTTTTGACTAGGCTCTTACAGCG